>ERZ1027231.103-NODE-103-length-49696-cov-18.339739_pt1 | contig 49696 bp, 53 predicted proteins | sample MGYA00520866_ERZ1027231 | MGnify/ENA primary metagenome ERZ1027231 (study PRJEB33311, sample SAMEA4378411) | marine metagenome | biome: Marine biome; feature: Fjord; material: Water | collected 2014-07-20T08:00:00Z/2014-07-... | depth 75 m ...
GTGTAAACCGCAAGGTTTCGAGGGTTCGAATCCCTCCCTCACCGCCATTAATTCTGAAAAAACCGCTTTGTTGCGGTTTTTTTGTGCCTGCGATTTGAGATGTTATGCCTTATTGGATTGCGTATAGACAGCGTGCGGGCATGATTTCTATATTGGAAATGGCGGCTGTCCCTGTCTTATTTGCTGTCTTATTTAATTGGGTTGGCTGAGGATATGTATACTGATGCAGCTGCAATCGCCGTTATCTGTACCTTAGGTCGCTATTTTCCCGTGTTAGCCTGGCGTAGATGCCAGTATTTCGATAGACAATATTAGGTTAATTTTAACAGGACTCGTTATGACTTTTGCGAAGCATTCTTTAGTACTTTATAAACTGGCTCCCGCTTTGGTTTTAGAGCTTGGGGCTAAAATATCCATTCAACTGGAGAATGGAAAAACGATTAACGTGCGTGAGAAAGATATTCAATTTCTTCATGCGGGGCCCTTAAAAAGTTTTGGCCAATTATACCCAGCCCCTGAAGGTAGCGTAGAAGATGCTTGTGAACTACTGCAGGGTGAAACGGTGGCCTTGAGTGATGTGGCCGATTTTATTTATGGCGAAACCACACCTGCAGCCGTTTGGCATGCTTGGTGTGTGCTGAATGAAGGCACTTATTTTACCGGTTCAATAGATGAAGTTGTCGCAAGAACGGCCTCAGATGTAGACGCTATTTTTGCGAAGCGCAATGAAAAAGAGCAAGAGGCCACTCGCTGGCAAGACTACCTGCAACGTGTTCGTGATAATGGAATTTTACCCGAAGATATTGCCCAATTAAGTGATGTGGAGCGTATAGCCTATGGCAAGGCATCCATCAGCCGCACGTTAAAAGCCCTTGATATGGAAGCTGTTCCAGAACAGGCCCATCGCTTGCTACTTAAGCTGGGTTTATGGACCGAGACGGTGAATCCATATCCATCGCGATTTGGCTGTGCCACAACCGAGCCCGATTTAGAGGTGCCGCCGTTAGCAGATGAACCCCGCGAAGATTTAACGGCCCTAGAAACATTTGCCATTGATGATGACAACTGTAGCGATCCAGACGATGCCATCAGTCTTGATGGCAACACCATCTGGGTGCACGTGGCCGATGCGGCTGCTCTGATTAAGCCCGACTCGCCCCTAGATCTTGAGGCCCGTTCCCGTGGTGCCAATCTATATATACCTGAGCAGGTTGTTCACATGTTACCCGAGGGCGTTACCACCATCTTAGGGCTAGGACTAAGTGAAACATCGCCGGCGCTTTCTTTTCAAATTGGTGTGGGTGGCGACGGTGCGATTACGTGCTTAAAAGTAATCCCAAGTTGGGTTCGTGTGCAGCGCTTAAGTTACTCACAAGCCAACGAGAGAATAGATTCGTTCAGTGAATTACTCGCACTCACCGAGGTATTTCGAACCCGCAGGCTGGCGCAAGGGGCGGCTCAAATTAATTTGCCGGAAGTGAAAATTAATACCCGCATAGATGGGGAAATTTATCACCTAGGTGCACCGCAAAAACTCAATGCAGACAAGCCAACCCAGTGCACCGTTGAGATCAAGGATTTACCCAGTTTGAAAAGCCGAGACATGGTGACAGATGCCATGCTGATGGCAGGCGAAGCCGTGGCTAGGTATTTGATTGAGCATGACATTCCAGCCCCCTTTGTTTCTCAGCCAGCACCAGACGAAGAAGCAACCCCAGAGACGATGGCCCAAATGTTTGCCTATCGTAAAAAGTTTAAACGCTCTGGCTTGCACCTAGAACCGGGCATGCATTCCGGGCTAGGGCTAGAGCCATACACGCGAGCAACCAGCCCGTTACGCCGCTACTCAGATTTGTTGGTTCACCAGCAACTTCGTGCTTTCATCGGTGGTATCGCGTTAATTAGCGAAGCCGATATGTTAGCCCGCATGAGCGAGGCAGAACTGGGCGGAGGAAATACCTCAAGGGCAGAACGCCTTAGCAACCGTCACTGGACTTTGTTACATATGCAACAGCATCCAGACAAAGTATATCGTGGAGTGGTGGTTGATAAGCGGGACGACCGAGGGGTAATCATGCTGCCTGAACTGGCTATCGAAGTAAAAATGCGCGGCATAGCGGCATATGAATTGGACCAAGAGCTTGAGTTAACTCTGGGGTCAATCAATCTTATTGAGCTGGATTTTTCATGCAGGATTATTTAAAGAGTTAATTAAAAAGTGGTTTGAAGAGTAGGGTGGGCGGCTTGTTGTGGTTTAGCTAAGTTTAAATATTGCTAGTGGGTGGGCTTCCCTCTCTCACCGCCATTGAAGTTTCTGAGAAAGACCGTGAATCTCCAATAGGCCTCTAATTCTAAGGGTTTGCGGCCTTTTTTGTCTATTTTTAGCTTGTGGTTACCTTGCGAATACGCCACCTGAAATCACATTATAGTAATATGCAAAAACCTCTACAGAGGCCGATGTTACTTTGGCAAGAATTCCTAGTCCCTTCAGTCATGCTGAAATAGCCTAAAGACAAAGAATACAGTCTCGCAGATGGCTAAGGCCTTGCCCTGCGCAGAACTTATAATCGAGCCGAGTTGATGAGCTGGTGGGTCGAGAGGGTTAGGCAGAAAACAAAACCCCTCGATTACTTAGGCTAAATAAACTCACTGTGGAAAATTGTTCCCCTTGTTTATAATTGCGCCTTTAGCCAAGTGTAAAAGGGCTCATTATACTGAGCAACTTATGGTATTTTAATTGTTGAATTACCCTGATGTTTTAATAGCAAGAAACTATATAACGTGGATGTGAAGACGTGAGTGAATACGTGAGTGAAGAAAGCGATGATAAACAAGTACGAAATAGATTACTTGAAGCAGGGTCAGAATTGTTTTTAGAAAAGGACTTTCATTCGGTTAGTCTGCGAGAAATTGCAGAAAAAGCCCAAGCCACAAGTGCCATGGTAAATTATTACTTTAAAAGCAAGCATGGCCTATTTGAAGAAATGGTTATATATCAATATGGCAAGATAATGAACACCTTTGCAGAAGATGCTTTAAAGGGTGAACCACTTGATCATGTCGTAATTATTAAAAAAGTTTTGAAGGTTTATCGGGATAATCCTGGCTTGGCTCATTTCATTGTAAAAACCAGTGCCATTCAATCAGGGCCGGGCAGTCAATTTTTAAGGGATATGTTTCATTTTGAAAAAGACATGACCGAAAAAATGGCTGTTGAACATAAGCAAAAAGGCATTGTTCGCGAAGAGGTTGATGTGGAAGTGATGCGCATATTATCAATATGTGTCACTATATTTCCGGCCTATATGGCTGATGGTTTAAGGTCACTTTATGGCAGTGATGAAGAATATGATGACTTCGAAAATAGGTTTGCCAATGTAGTGGGTAGCCTAATGAGTAAAGCTGTTTACCATGATCATGTTAAATTTAAATAAATTATAACTTTCATTTTATTTGTTAAAAAATAAGCCCGTTTTTACCTGTGATATGAATAGGGTGTTCCGTTTAGTTTTCTATGAATTAGAAAACTAAACGGAATATACAGTAAGTGGTAGCGCTATGATTAAATAGGCACTACATATTTTGTAAGTGTGGCAATCTACTGTATTAGCCCTGTTAACATGTTGTTTATTTCAGCTGCAGCATTCCGTCAAAACACTTTTAGTGTGGGAAGATTTAGGCCTTCATTGATGGCCCAAGTATTAAAAAAATCTAAAGAATGAAAGTTGTTCTGGCGATAATAATGTACTGGTGAGGTATCCCAGCAGAGAATATCTCCTTGAAGGCTAGGTGAGTAGGTCTCTCCCACTAGGCAGTGCTCGTTATCATTATAACCATTGACGTTTTTTGCCAGCACGTTTGTTAGTTTTCCGTATTTTGTTTTCCCAATGGCAGCGCCTACACGGCCACCATTAGCGAATGTTATATCTACGCTTGAATAGGCGTCGTGCACATGGGCAGAATCGCTTAGCAAGCCCATTAGTCCCCCAGCATTTTGAATTTGATAATTCATGGCGCCAATGCTGCCTATTGCGAATACCTGTCTAATTTCCATTGCAGAGCCGGCAATGCCGCCGGTAAATAAAACCTTGTGACAATTATCAAGATTGAAATTTATTTCTGAAAAACTCTGGGTTATTTTATAGGTTTCGCCCACTAATCCACCAAGATAATTAACTTTAGCATTTGCTTCGCAGCTAACGCTTATTTGTGCACTAGATTTGGTTAGGGTGCTAAGCCCGCCCAAATAACCAAACAAACCCCCGACCTTTGAATCTGAGTAATAGCCTGAACTTGGAATGGCAGCCAGGGTGAAGCGGCTATTGCGAACATGTAGGTTGTCTAAAGTGGTGGCAATGTCTACATCGGAATAGGCAGAGATTGCTCCCATCTCATTTGCCTTTATGTCTGCATTTCTCACCAAGATATTAGAAAAACTAGTGGCGTTGGAATTGGCAACCAATGCAGCCGCCTTTGAGTTTTCATAGCTTGGGTTCGCTATCGCGGTTACATTTTCGAGTGTTAAGTTTTTAAAATCAGCTGCGTAGCTGGTTGAAAATAAAGCTATCATGGATGAGTTCGTGGATAATTCAAGATTGGTTATGCTGAAATTATTGCCATTAAATACACCGGTGAAAGGTTCGTTAGAATTAGTCTGGCTGGAAAATACTAAGGGGCTAAAGTTGGTTCCTGTGCAGTCGATATCATTCGTTAATTGATAATAACCATCAGCTTGGGATATGTTCTGTAAATCGCTGCAATTGGTTATTTCAAAGTTTAGAGTCTCACTGTTTTCTGTTTCATTGGTTAATTCAGCGAAGCTGCGCGAGGCCAGTGATAGGCATAGTAGCGAGGTAGCCACTATTGTTGTTATTTGATTGCACTTGTTCATATGCTTCCTGTACGAAATAAATTAATTTGGTTGGCCTTAACAACCATAGAAGGGAAAGAAAAAGCTTCAAATTATATAGTTAATCAAAATCACAAAATTGATTAACAATAATTGGGGTGAGTATTAGGTAGGTGTCATCAATGAGTCTGCAGGTGCAGCGCCTGAATTAAGTGCAAATCGTGCAGTTGAATTGATACAATATTTTAAACAAGTGGTGGTGGATATTCCTGTGTGGAGGTGACTAGATTTAATTTGGCTGACCAGCTCAACACTGTCATCGATAACCTAATCCCCGAAATTGAATTACCTTGGTGTTTAATTATCGCAGTATGGGTGGCACGGGTTTGGGGTTGCTTACTGTTTATAACCTGGTTGTGCATAGTCTTAAGGGAAAAATAAGTTGTAGCAGTGAGATGGGTAAAGGCACTTATTTCAGTATTGATTTTCCCTTGGATTCCCGTTGATGTATTTCTTCGAGTGCATTTTCTTTTTAATATTGAATGGGTGAAGCGGGGCCAGCACTCTACTGTATAAAAGTCGTGTAAAAATATTCTGGTAATGACTTAGGGGGGTGTAAGATTGAAATTCATTCAGTTTTAATTTCGTATTGGCCAGTTCTTAAATTACGGTAGATCTCCTCATAGCGCCCGCTACTTTTTAATTGCTGTAACCCCTTGTTGAATTTCTTTAGCAGTTGCTTGTTGCTTTTATTTTTTTTAGATAACGCTAAGTGTAATTGGTGCTCGTACACAGGTAGATGGTGATGGGTGATTTTAATCACTTGAGCTGGTGTGAAATGTTTGGCCAGTATGCTGTGGCCCACTAATTCATTGCTTACCATGATGTCTATGCGGCCGGCCAGTAACACTCTGAAAAGCTGCACTTCATTGGTGAGGCGTTTTACGGCTAACTTTCCGCTGGTTTCTGCACGGGTGAACTCGGCACCATAGTCGTAACCGATTACCCCGCCAATGGTTTTGTCCATTAGGTCATCAAGTGCGCGCCATTCAAAGGGGATATTTTTTAAGTGAAAGATAACTGGGCGTACTTGTGCGATGGGGTCGCTAAAGAGGAGTGATTTGGCTCGGTCAGGTGTGTTTTTCCAGCCGATAGAGCCATGCCATTGCCCGCTTTGGGCATATTGCATGCTTCGGATCCAAGGAAACCAGCCATATTCTACCTTCACTCCTTGTAGGGCAAGCGCCTCTGTTACCAGGTGGGATGTGGCACCGCCGTGTTTTAGGTGTTGGCTAAAATAGGGAGGCCATTCGCCATTGGTAATGCGTATAACCTCCCAGCCTTCTTGGGCTGTGGCCTGTGTGGCGACGGTAATGAGCAAGGCCGTTAGCAGCTTCAATATGACTTTGTTCATATGACGAGTTAAAGCACCTGATGGATTTAGTGGAAAATGCTGTAATTAAGACAAAGTATGCTTCTAGTATTAAATGTAGGCCCAAACTGCCATGTCTACCAGTTGTAGGGGCTTGTGATTGTAAAGGATGGTAAGGGCTGGTTGGGTGCGGGGCTTTAATGGGAAATTAGCAGTTAGTAATTATTTATACCGTTATCTATATGTCTTTGCCATTGGCAGGTGTGCTGTCTTTACTGGGTTCGCTAAGTTGTCAGCTGCGAAGGGGGGAGGTTACTCCATACGGAAAGGATCCAGTTCAACTCCAGCAATTTTACTGCCTAGGGTTTCAATTCTACCGTCATAGCGTTGTTCGCCGGTTGAGGTGAATTCGAAGGTAAAACAGCGTTTAATTTTCCAGTTACCCTTGTTGTTCTTGCTCAGGCCCATGCTGCTTAAGCGGATGTTGTCATCTAAAAGCTGTATGTTGTTCTCGTTGCAGTATTTTTTGGCATAGCCGTAGGCCCATTGCATGATGCCGCGCTCGATCCACCAGATCCAGCCTAGTAAGGCTAAAAACAATACCCAAAATAAATCGTAAATTTGCATTTATTACACTCAAATAAGCTTCGGGCTTCACTTTACTCATTTTTTAGGTGGTTACAAACTCAATATCGGTATTTCAATATATTTTGAAATAGGGTGAGTGGTATTCATGTTGGGCTTGAGGCTATCTCACTATCTGTGTACAGGCTATTTAAGTATAATCCGCGGCATTTACAGTTCCATGGATACGAAAATGAACCGCTCGGTTGTAGAAGAACTAAATAACACGCTTGCTAAGCGCATCATGGTACTTGACGGTGCTATGGGTACGTCTATTCAGCAGTATCCTTTGGAAGAAGCCGATTTTCGTAAAGGCCACTTTGAAGATCATCCTAGCCCGCTAAAAGGCAATAATGATTTATTGTCTCTTACTCGCCCTGAAGTGATTGAGGAGATTCACGATTCCTACTTTGCCATAGGTGCCGATTTTGCCTGTACCAATGCCTTTAGTGGTACCACCATTGCCCAAGCCGATTACGGACTAGAAGACGCTGTCTATAAAATCAACTATGAGTCGGCTCAATGTGCCCGTCGTAGTGCCGATAATTGGAGTAAAAAAACACCGGATCAGCGCCGTTATGTCGTAGGTTGCCTTGGGCCGACTAACCGCACCGCGTCTATGTCGCCAGATGTGAATGACCCAGGTATGCGTTTAGTGACGTTTGATGAGTTGGTTGTCGCTTATTACGATGCGGCCAATGCGCTGATGGATGGTGGTTCAGATATCATCATGATTGAAACGGTATTTGATACGTTAAATGCAAAGGCCGCTTTGTTTGCGGTGCTTAAAATGAAGCAAGAGCGTGATTTAGATACGCCCATCATGATATCGGGCACCATTACCGATGCCAGTGGCCGTACTTTATCGGGCCAAACACCTGAAGCATTTTGGGTGTCCTTGATGCATGGAAATCTATTTAGCATTGGTTTGAATTGCGCGCTGGGTGCGGACGATATGTTGCCGCACATTAAGGCTTTGGATAAAAACGCCACCTGTATGATTTCTGCGCACCCTAACGCAGGTTTACCTAATGAGTTTGGTGAGTATGATCAAACGCCTAGCGAAATGGCCGAGCAAGTGCGTCCGTTTTTATCAGAAGGGCATGTGAATGTGATTGGCGGTTGCTGTGGTACCACACCAGAACATATCAGCGAACTTAAAAAATTGGCCGATCAGTACAAACCAAGAGCTAACCCACAAGCCGGAGCGACGTCATGAGTATTAAACAAGTTCCTGACATGGTGTTAAGTGGCCTAGAGCAACTGGTGGTGAATGACACCACGGGTTTCATTAACGTGGGCGAGCGCTCAAACGTAACTGGGTCGCGTAAATTTTCTCGTTTAATTCAAGAAGAGAATTACGAAGAAGCCGTTGATATTGCCCGTGTTCAAGTGGAAGACGGTGCGCAGATTATTGATGTGAACATGGACGATGCCATGTTAGATGGCAAGGCTGCCATGAAGCGTTATCTTAACCTGCTGGCGGCTGAGCCAGATATCGTTCGTGTGCCTTTTATGATCGACTCCTCTAAATGGGAAATCATTGAAGAAGGCCTTAAGTGTGTTCAGGGTAAGGCTATTGTTAACTCTATCTCTTTGAAAGAAGGGGAAGAAAAATTCATCGAACAGGCCAGTATTATTAATATGTACGGTGCCGCTGCTGTGGTGATGGCGTTTGATGAAAAAGGCCAAGCCGATACTTACCAACGCCGAATTGATATTTGTCAGCGCTCTTACGATGTGCTGGTAAATAAGGTGGGTTTTGCCCCTCAAGATATTGTGTTTGACCCAAATATTTTTCCAGTGGCCACGGGTATTGAAGATCACGATAACTACTGCGTAGATTTTTTTGCGGCCACTAAATGGATTAAAGAAAACCTGCCGGGTGCGAAAGTATCGGGTGGTGTCTCTAATATGTCATTCTCGTTCCGTGGTAATGACATCGTACGTGAAGCCATGCACTCGGTGTTTTTGTATTACGCTATTCAAGACGGCATGGACATGGGTATTGTAAATGCAGGCATGTTGACCATTTACGATGACATCCCTAAAGATCTTTTAGAGTGTGTTGAAGACGTGGTATTGAACCGACGTTCTGATGCGGCGGAGCGCTTGGTTGATTTTGCTGAGTCTTTAAAAGGGCAGTCAGTTGAACAAAAAGAAAGCGATAAATTAAAATGGCGTGAAGGTTCACTGCAAGATCGTATTACCCATGCGCTTGTAAAAGGCATTACAGAATTTATAGAAGAGGACGCCGAAGAAGCGCGTCAGGTTGCTGCTAAACCCATTGAGGTGATTGAAAATAACCTCATGATTGGCATGAACGTGGTGGGGGATTTGTTTGGCGCCGGCAAAATGTTTTTGCCGCAGGTAGTGAAAAGTGCCCGAGTTATGAAAAAAGCCGTGGCCTATTTACTTCCCTATATTGAAGAAGAAAAAAGACGTACCGGTAATACCAGTACCAATAACGGTGTCATTATCATGGCTACTGTAAAAGGCGATGTTCACGACATTGGTAAAAATATCGTAGGGGTTGTGCTGTCGTGCAACAACTACGAAGTAATTGATTTAGGTGTGATGGTGCCGCCAGAAGACATACTGGATGCAGCGGTTAAACATAATGCCGATATCATTGGTTTATCCGGATTAATTACCCCGTCCCTTGATGAAATGGTCACCATTGCCGAAATGATGGAACAGCGTGGCATGACGCAGCCTTTATTAATTGGCGGTGCTACCACATCAAAAGTGCACACCGCGGTTAAGATTGAAGAGAAATATAATGGCGTGACTGTACACGTATTAGATGCTTCTAAATCTGTGCCAGTGGCTACGGCGTTATTGTCAGATAAAAAAGAAAAATTTGTCGCTGATCTTCGTAAAGAGTACGTGGATGTTCGTGAGAAAAATGCGCGTAAACGCGGCAAGAAGACCTTTTCGAGTTTGGAGTTGGTTCGCGCCAACGGGGCGGATATGCAATGGCCAAGCTACCAGCCGGTGACGCCTTCTTTTATTGGTAATAAAGTTTTCAGTGATTACCCATTGGATAAAATTCGTGAGAATTTTGACTGGACACCGTTTTTTATTACTTGGGAGTTGCATGGAAAGTACCCTGGTATTTTAACCGATGAGGTAGTGGGCGAAGAGGCATCAAGTTTGTATAAAGATGCCTTGGTAATGTTGGATAAGATAATCGATGAAAAATTATTGTCTTGTAATGGTGTGATTGGTTTCTATCCTGCAGCCGGTATAGAAGGGGACAGTACTGAACTTTATAGTGATGAGTCTCGTAGTGAAGTTACAGCTACGTTGCATCACTTACGCCAGCAAACCCAGCGCCCAAGTGACCGTGCTTATCGCTCTTTGGCTGACTTTGTCGCCCCTAAAAGTTCATCTGTGAATGATTACATGGGTGGCTTTGTGGTGACGTGTCACGGCGCTGAAGATCTTGCCAAGCAGTATGAAGAAAAGCTAGATGATTACAGTGCTATCCTGGTTAAAGCCTTGGCTGACCGATTTGCTGAAGCCTTTGCAGAAGTAATGCATAAAGAAGTGCGTAAACTTCATTGGGGTTATGCTAATAATGAAAGCCTTGATAACAGTGAGCTTATTTCTGAAAAGTATCAGGGTATTCGTCCTGCACCCGGTTACCCTGCCTGTCCTGAGCACAGTGAAAAAGCGAGTTTATTTAGTTTGCTCGGTGCTAAAGATGCCATTGGATGTGAACTTACCGATAGCTTCGCCATGTATCCAGCATCTTCTGTAAGTGGCTGGTACTTTGCTCACCCTGAATCTCGTTATTTTGCTTTGGGTAAAATCAATAAAGATCAGGTAGAGGATTATGCGCAGCGTAAAAACTGGGATATGACCACAGCACAGCGCTGGTTACGCCCAGCCTTGGGTTATGATGAATAATATTTTTAGTAATTAATTGCGCAGTATTTTGTTTTGAAAAAATAGAATGCTGGGTAACCCCTGAAACAAAAAAACGCTACCTAGTAGCGTTTTTTTGTTTCAGGGGTTAAAAAACTAGCGCTCAAACTCAGGCTAGAACTTTCCAACCACCTTAACCGATCCATTGGCAGTGCCAGCAGGCACAAAGCCAATTAGGCTGGGATTGGTAGCGATTAAGTCTAATAGTTGGCCGGGGCTATCCAGTTGCCTTGGTGGAGTGCCTTTTCCAGTAAATACCATCTTGGCCCAATAGGCTTTCAGTTGCTTTGGTGTTTTGGATAAAACACTTTTTGTAAAGCCGGCGCTCTCCGAGCTACCTTCCTTTAAGCTTACAGGTACTGCCTCTCCGCCTCCCGGAAAGGCTCGGGTTTTACCCAGGAATATACGTTTTATGGCGTCTTTATCCATGGAGGCGGCATTGGACGGGTGAACAATTACCTCTACCTCGGCCAAGGCCAATCCAGGGATTATCATGCTAGAGGCCAGAATTAATGAGCTAAATAAATTTTTCATGGTTTATCCTCCTAAAACATGGTTTCTATGGCGAATTTAAGGGTGGTTGCTTTTCTTTCTTCTTTACTAGCTGTTAGGGCGGCGGTCTGTATTCGATCCTCCGTATACATAGAAAGGTCAAGTTTAACAGCGGTGCTGGTTCCTATGTCTTTGCGAGCACCAATGGTGACAGTAGTGCTACCGCCATTTCCCAATGCAGAGCTTACCAGGCTGTTTAAGGAGGTGCCGTCACCTAGGTCGTTATCTCCATTGGTGTAAGTTTTCTCATCAGACTTAGAAGATTCAAAAGTTAGGTGATAGGTGTAGTCATTCATGGTATAGCTCCCACCTATGTAACCCCCGCTACTGTCGGATAGTACGGAGTCCTCAATACCTACTTGGCTATATTCTGCAAAAACACCAACGTCACCAAAAGTAGCTTTGTAGCCGAGGCCAAAGAAATGGCCATAATCACCATCCACCAATACATCACTAGAATCTCCTCCTAACGCCGTATTGGCTGCTGCTAACCCAACGGCAGCTGCAGCAGGTATATATACATCAGCTTGTGCGTAGGCTGCGTAGAATTCATGATCTCCCATGCTGGCTGACCAGTTTATGGCGAAGAAATTCTCCAATTTACTTGCAGTAGGGACTCCACCTAGGGGAAGGTCTCCCTGATAGGCTCCTAGAACTGTATTTAAAGAATGTTCCATCCCCATTCCCTCAAAATTCACTTGATAGCCTAGGCCATCAATATTAGAGAAGCTTAAGCTATACATTGATTCGGGTGGAGTGATCCAGTGGTAGGCGTATCCTACATCTAGGTAATCCGAATATTTGTAAAAAGGAATTCGTAAACGCCCTGCCTTAAATTTCCCCGAGTCACCTACGTTGAAATCAAAATAGGCCCAGTCATATTGCATGGTAAAGCCTGTTGATGCATCGCCTCTAGCCATGGTTTGACCGACAAATCGAATGTCTTTTTCAATCTGTGCAGTCCATTGTAGAGCGACTTTGGATTCTTGTAGATTGTCTACAGTTCGTTCGCTGTATGGGGATGCCGGGGTAGTGGTATCCTCATTTTCGTCTTCAATGTCGTAACCCATGGCAACAGTAGCAAAGCCATTAAAGCTGATGTCTGCAGCCATAGCTGATGATATTGATAAAAAACAGAGGCAGAATGCCGTGAGAATTTTTGACTGCATTGTATTTTCTCCTGAAAGTACGTCCTCTAAGTAAAGTCAGGAAAGAGAATATGTGCAAATAGCGACCAATTACTGTTTTTATTAGTGCTAAAGACTAGAGCTAGGTTGTAGGTGAGTCGTCCGCCCATACCCACCTAAGAACTTCGCCAAAATCATCATAGACAGGCGTTTTCTTTTTTTGCTTGGGGCGAGGGGTGTGAACGGGCTTTTTAAACTTTTTGTTGCGAGCGTCCATCTTGCTTAAGACATTGCGGGCGTCGGTTCGACTGCCTGCTTTTTCATTGAAAAGCACAGGTAGCATAGCCTGGGTAGGGTTCTCAAAGCCGCTTTCGCCTTGTTTTACTTGTAAAACCTCACCACCCTTAGCAAGGTACTTTTCCATCTCCTTGTCTAATGCTGCACGCTTTTGCGCTTTGGTGGTGATGTGTCTCACATTTAGCTCTTTGAATATAATTGATTAGGGTCTTGGATGGGGTTGCTCGAAATGATGAGCCCCTCTGGTTTTATCTCATTGTAGAAGCAATCGCGCCGACCGGTATGACAAGCCGCGCCGAGCTGTTCAACTTTTAGCAGTAGGGTGTCACCGTCGCAATCTGTACTCATGGAAACGAGTTTTTGCTGATTGCCGGAGCTTTCCCCTTTGCGCCAATAATTATTGCGAGAACGAGACCAGTAGCAAACCTGTTGGGTTTTTAGGGTTTCTTCTATGGAGGCTCTATTCATCCATGCCATCATTAATACTTCGCCAGTATCGTGCTGTTGGGCAATGGCAGGAATAAGGCCTGCATCGTTAAACTTAAGTGCCGACAAGGCTTCGTCTAGAGATGTTTGGCTGCCTTTTTGTTGGCTCTCTAGGTCTTTATAAAGGTTACTCATAGGTTGCAATTGCCCCTTTACCGACACCTTCAAATGCTTTCACGGTTACGCTGTGGCCCGATTCTAGTAAAACTTTAGCAATGTGGTTGGCAATTTGTTCTACGGTGGTGTCTGTTTTAAGGTCGTAACAGGCTTTGCTTGGCAGGGTTAAGCTGAATTTTCCCTGAGGCGCGGTGTAACGATAATGCTTGTGCAAAACCCCATCTATTGAGGGTTCGTTGTGTAGGTCTTCGCTGCTGCCAACGTAGATGTCTTTCCAGCTTTTTGCCCAGCTTTTTTCCAGCTCAGGCTGGCGAGCACCATCAATAAAGATTTCAATTTTGCTGCGGTGGCCGTGGGCGATACGTTGGCAGTTGCCATCGTGTTTCTTAAGGCCGTGGCTGTAATGATAATAAGCGCCGCCAATTAGCTCTGTATTTAGGGTTACCTTAAGATCGATGATATCTCCAGGAACGGTTCCTTGCAGTTCTTTGGCAAGCCAAACTGAAACCGTTGCGGGGGTGATTTCCTTGGCATCGATAAGGCAGAACGACTCTTCAGGGGCGCTACATATAAACTCGCCACCTAGCGGATGAGGGAATTTAACGGTCATCAATTCATCATGCTGGCTGATTTCCAAGCCGGGCATTTGGGTAGGCACAACTAATCTGTGGTCTATATATTCATCGAGCCAGTTTTTAACATTGCGCTTCACTATGCCAAAATCGCAGATCATGCTTTGCTCATCTAGGTTGCCGGTCAGCATCAGGCCAGCCAGCCAGGATTCACCCACTAAACCTCGGTTAAGGTCGAGAAGGGATACATCCACATTATTTAAATTTTCAACAAACAGTTTCACCCGGTGCACTCGTATAAAAGGATTGTCAGTAACTAGTCATTGTAGATGGCTTTTAAAAGCCAAGACAGGGTTTTAAGCAGGTTAGGATTCTGCATTGGGTTGCTTTATAGAAATAAAGCAACCCGCGGGCCCAAGAGGCCCTTTTATGGTTTAACGGGTAAGCAATGGCTCATAGCCGTTGTCCAAGCCTTTAGTGGCAATGGCAACCGCATCGTGGGCGTGAAGGCTTTCCAGGTGCTCAATACGCACCCAGAAATCATGAAACATGCTTTCTTGCTTGTTTAGTGCGTTTTTAACACGGCGAGCTGCGTCTTCACAAAACATCAGGTTTTGACCGTTAAGGCGGGCAAACTCTTGCTCATCTTCACGTTTAACCGCAGTTTGAACCGGGGTTTTCAAAGCATCTTCAATGACACCTATCACTTCAGTGATAGGGAAGTCATCCATGTTTTCATTCACTTTCACCCAAATTTTTGCCGTGCTGCGTTGGCTGTGCGGGGTAGCAAGGGTACCTTTGTCGCTGCGCAACCAGGATTCTACCTCATCGCGGCTAATTTGCTCTTGGCCTTCAAAATCGCTGTGGAAAGCTTCTTGAATTAACTGGCGAGCCAATGCTGCTGAGCAAGGGCAGGTAGACGAGTAAGTAACATCTATGCCTAGCTCCAAGGCTACTTTGCCATCTTTTAAGGTGGCTTTAATTTGAGCCGGATAATCTTTCCAGCCTGAAAATTGGCTTTTCAGGGCTTTGCGTTTAATAACGTAATCAAATTCAAAATTAAGACTGGCTTGGTCGCTAATGTCGTGATGACTATCCAGCATGTGTGTTAAAAACTCACGCAAATTGGATGCGCTTAACGTTTTGTTGTCGGAAAACTCTGAAAGCAACAGATACAAGCGAGACATGTGAATGCCTTTTACTTCAGGGTTTTTCAGGTTTACATAGGTTTGTACGAATGCATTAACCCGGCTGTCGCCAAGATCGCTATCGCGCACGGTAACTGGCAATGCAATACGATTCATGCCCACCCAGTTTAGGGTGCCGTTAATTTGTGGGGCTTGACTGGATGCCACGTCAGGCATTTCCGTTAGGCGCTTTTCGCTCATATGAATTTCTTTGTCTTGATGACGCGCTAAAATAAAGTGCGACATATTAGCTTATAGGGCGGTTTGAGACAATAAAACCTGACTAAATCGGTCAAGATAACGTAGCGAGAGCCGACGATTTCTTGTGTCTGCTGGTTTGCCGCCTCCGAGTGAGTTCTAAATCTTTTTATTGCTTTCATTTCTAATTTGTATCAGTTCAATGGCATAGCCATCAGGATCCTTTACAAAGGCGATTTCGGTGCTGCCGCCTTTTACGGGGCCTGGCTGACGGCTAATTATGCCGCCGGCTTGTGCTATTGTTTTGCAAGTTGCATATATGTCATTGCAACCAATGGCAATATGGCCGTAAGCATTGCCCATCTGGTATTCATTGGTGTCCCAGTTGTGGGTGAGCTCTATGACGCACTCGCTGTTTTCATCGCCATAACCCAGAAAGGCAAGAGTATAGCGATATTGTTCGTTATCTCGGCGGCGTAGTAAATTCATCCCCATTATGTCTTGGTAAAACTGAATGGATTTATCTAAATCTATTACCCGTAACATGGTATGTAATATTCGCATTAATTCAGTTCCTTTTGTTTGAATTCTCAATAAAATCGATTATTCATTAGAGCTAAGCTGCGGCAAAAATTAATCTAACAGCTTATCTTTGTATTCGCATAAATCTTCAATTAGGCAGCTTCCGCACTTGGGTTTGCGAGCGGTACAAATATATCGGCCATGTAATATTAGCCAATGATGGGAGTCCATTAGAAATTCTTTTGGGATGGTGCGCATGAGGCGCTTTTCAACTTCTACTACGTTTTTACCCGGAGCAATTCTTGTTCGATTGCTGACCCTGAAAATATGTGTGTCCACCGCCATAACGGGTTGGCCAAACGCGGTATTCAAAACCACGTTCGCGGTTTTTCTACCGACACCGGGCAGAGCCTCAAGCGCCTCGCGATTTTGAGGGACCTGGCTTTGGTGTTTTTCAATAAGAATGGCACACATTTTATTTACATTTTTTGCTTTGCCGTTAAATAAACCAATGGTTTTTATGTAATCTTTTAGTCCATCAACACCTAACTGGTAAATGCTTTCTGGGGTATTGGCGATGGGGTAAAGCTTGTCCGTAGCCTTATTGACACTAACGTCCGTTGCTTGTGCTGACAGAGTGACAGCAACTAATAACTCAAACGGGCTGGTGTAATTTAGTTCTGTTTTGGGGTGAGGGTTTTCATTGCGCAGGCGCGTAAAAATTTGAGTGCGTATGTCTTTGTTCATAATAAAAACTAACTAAATTGCCTTTAGGGGCCACAGATGAATTTGTGACCCTAATAAAATAAATGGATTGGCTAGCTTATTTTTCCGGTTACTCGTACGCGTTTTGAGCCGGTAGTGGTTTGAGTTTTTTGTTTTTCTAGGTTTGCTTTTATGCGTGCGTCAATGATGTTCTTAGCGGCGATTAATAATCCCATTCCCACAAAGGCACCAGGTGGCAATATTGCAAATAGAAAGTTAGGGTAGTCACTGAAAATATCAATCTTCCAGCTTTGGGCGCTGGCACCAAAGAGTAAATCCATATTAGAAAACAATGTGCCCTGGCCAATTATTTCTCGTAACGCGCCTAGCAATAATAAAACAACTGTAAAGCCTAGTGACATCATGAGGCCGTCCATGGCGGCTGGCAATATTGGGTTTTTTGCAGCAAACGCTTCGGCGCGACCAAGAATGACACAGTTGGTAACTATCAAGGGAATGAAAATCCCCAGTACTGTGTATAGCTCGTAGGTGTAAGCCTGCATTAGCAATTCGGTACAGGTAACGTATGAGGCGATGATCATCACAAAGGCTGGTAGGCGCACGGCATCGGGAACAAAATTTCGCACCATAGATACGGCGATGTTAGATCCTACCAGTACCAGCATAGTGGCAAGAGCCAAGCCTAGAGCATTCACCACGGTGCCGGTGACCGCTAGCAAGGGACATAATCCCAGTAGTTGTACCAGTGCTGGGTTATTGCCCCATAAGCCATCTTTGCTTATTTCACTTAATGATTTTGTGCTCATGATTCCACCTGTCCGGCCTGATCATTGTGTTTTATAAGTGTGTTTGCTTGTTGTAAGAGTGTTTCTTTGTGAGCTTGGAAAAACTCAAGCGTTTTTCGCACTGCGCCCACAACGGCTCTCGGGGTAATGGTGGCGCCAGTGAATTGATCAAATTCGCCGCCATCTTTTTTTACTTTCCAAGCGTCTAGAGTGGGGGAGTTTAATGATTTATCATTAAAACTTAACACCCAGTTAGATTTTTTAGTTTCTATTTTGTCGCCAAGCCCGGGGGTTTCTTTGTGTTGGATTATTCTTACGCCGGCCACGGTGCCGTCTAGTTTTATTCCGACCAGCATGTGTATGTCAGTGGTGTAGCCATCCTTGCTGATAGCAGGAAAAATAACGCTGTGGACTTTATTCCCTTTAATGCCCAAGTGAGCGGTGCTGCCCTGTTTTAGGTTGCCCAGCAAACTAACATTCATTAGTTGTCTGTTTTCTTTGGTGGTGAGGTCGATAGTGGTTGCCAGTAGATCGTTATCTATCAATTCTTTAGGGACTATCTCATACAGTGCTTTGGCTTGCGCCTGGGCAATGTTGTCTAAAATGCGCTCGCTAGTAGATAATTGCACCAAGCCAATTATGCCGGCGGTTATAAATGCAAACAGCGCAAGGCCGGTTGCATTCTTAATGATGGACTGGGATAGGGTCACTTCGGTTTCTTGTGTCTCGTTGTTTTCCATTTGAGTGTCCCTAATCTTTCTTGGCTAAACCACGTACGGCTTTAGTATGGCCGTAGGTGCGTGGTTGAGTATATTGGTCAATAAATGGAGCGGCAAAATTCATCAGCAAAACGGCAAATGCCACGGCATCGGGGTAGCTACCCCAAGTACGAATTACATAAATTAAGCTGCCTATACCAGCGCCATATATAATTTTCCCCAGTGGCGTGGTGGAGGCGGTTACCGGGTCGGTGGCGATAAAGAAGGTGCCCAGCATGGTGGCTCCGGCCAACATGTGTAAGCTTAAAGGTACATACTGGTCGTTATCCCAGCCGATGAGCAGACTTAGTAGGGTTAGGGTGCCCAGTAGGGATACTGGAATATGCCAAGTAAAAATACCGCGGCTTAGCATGATTATTCCACCTAGTAAAAAGCCCAGGTTTACCCAGATCCAGCCGGTGGCGGTAGCCGGGCTACTAGTGTCGGTAAATATAGGGTTGGTGAGTATTTCTGAGGCGGTTTCTATTCCTACTTGGTGCTTGTAAACATCAAGAGGTGTGGCCATGGTGATGGCATCTATGTGTTCTCTTGAGGCAAAAATTAGCTCAAGAGCTTGAGAAAAGCTTATGCCATTTTCTAAAAGTTCAGTCGGTGCGCTCCACGAGGTGGTCATGGCCACCGGAAAGCTAACCAAAACCAGAGCGAATCCTACCATGGCAGGATTGAATGGATTTTGACCCAGTCCGCCGTATAGATGTTTCGCCACTATGATAGAAAATGCAGTGGCAACGATGGTTACCCAGAAAGGTGCGTAAGGAGGTAATGATAAAGCCAGTAAGATGGCAGTCAGTAGTGCGCTATAATCCAGCAAATTAAACATAACGGGCTTATTACGCAGGCGTAATATTGACGCTTCACAACCAAGGGCTACGCTTGCCGCGATGGCAATTTGAATTAAATGGCCTGGACCAAAAAAATAGGTGAGAGCCAATATACCCGGAATGGTCGCTAAAATAACGCGGCGCATAACATTGCCAGTGTTACCCGGGCGGGATGTATGAGGTGAGCTAATATTTAGCAATTTCATTGGGCTGCTTCCTCAAGGTTTTTTTGTGCGGCATCCAGTTTTTCTTTTTGTTTATTTACACCAAGCTGAAGAGCGTCAACGGTATCCAGGTTTTGTTCCTTGGCCATATTTAAACGCTCTTGTGCTTTTTCCATTCGAGTTTTGGCTGCCAGCACCTTCTGTTTTAAACCCTCGATAACATCTGTGGCTTCGACTTTAACGCTGCTTTTTTCAGTGTTTGTGCCAGCAGGAGATTTTGCATCTTTTTTAGCCTGGCTAATGGTGAGGGCAATATCTTTCATTTTGGCTTGGGCTTTTTCCAGGGCGCCTTGCAATAGTTCAACCTTGGCGGAATTCGTTGCTTGGGCCTCGGCCAGTTTTGCTTTGCTTTTTTCTATCGCCATCTTGGTGGCATCTAATTTTTTCTGTAGAGCTTCAATGTCTACTTGAGGAGCTGGTTCGCTTGGAGCTGGATTCTTGGCTAGTTCAGCTTTTTTATCTGCCTGTTTTTTTGCAGCTGCTTCTGCTCGAGCTTTACGTTTGGCTTCTTTCTCGGCTATTTCCCGTTCGAGTCTGGCGGTACGGGTATCAAAACGCTTTTTAGCGCCATCGCTCTTTATTTTGTCGGCATGAGCCTGTTTGATTTCACCTTTGGCAAAACGGTAATACTGCACCAGAGGAATGTTGCTTGGGCAAACATAAGAACAGGCACCACATTCAATACAATCGCCAATGTTGTGGGCCTTGGCTTGGTCCAGGTTGCTGCTTTTGGCGAACCAATAAAGCTGTTGTGGTAATAGCTGAGCAGGGCAAGCCTGTGTGCACATACCGCAGCGAATGCAGGCTTGCTCCATGGCCGGATTGGGTAGTTCATGTTTGCTGGCGGCAATGATGCAGTTAGTGGTTTTAACCACGGGTACCTCAGCATCCTGAAGTGTGACCCCCATCATTGGGCCACCCATTATAAGGCGGCTGGTTTTTTTAAGGTTGGTATTGGCTTGTGTTAATAGGTCTTTAACTTGGGTGCCCAGTAAGACTCTAAAGTTGCGAGGCTGATCGCATGCGTCCCCCGTGACTGTGGTGATGCGGCTAATAAGAGGTTCGCCCTTGGCAATGGCCTGGTATATAGCATAGGCAGTGCCGACATTTTGCAACACTATGCCAATATCGGCAGGTAGGCCGCCATTGGGCACTTCATTGCCGGTGAGAATTTGAATTAACTGCTTTTCGCCACCCGATGGATATTTTGTGGGGATGCTGGCCACTTGAATGTGATGGCTGTTATTGGCAAGGGATGAGATGCTATTTTGCAAGGTTTCAATGGCTTGAGGTTTGTTGTTCTCAATGCCAATGATGCATTGTTTGGGTTTCAGTATTTGGCACAAAATCTCAATGCCCTGAATGATTTCATGGGCATGTTCACGCATGAGTAAATCATCTGCGGTGATATAAGGTTCGCACTCGGCTGCGTTGATAATTAGCGTGTCTATTTTACTGGCAGGGATGGATGCCTTTACGTGAGTTGGAAACCCGGCGCCACCTAATCCTGTGATGCCGGCTTGTTGAATTTTTTCAATTAGCTGGCTTGCATCGGCTTGTAGGTAATTCTCAACACCCTGATGTTTGACCCATTTATCTTTACCGTCGGTGATGATTTCTATACATAGGGCGGCCATATTGGACTGGTGAGGGACTGATTTTTGTGTGATATCACCAATTACCCCTGAAGTGGGAGCGTGTAAGTTGCAGCTGACAAAATCTTCCCCTTGAGCGATCAACTGCCCTTTAAGCACTATGTCGCCTGGGTTTACAATTGGTTTAGATGGTGCACCAATATGTTGTGCAATAGGTAATATGAGTTTTTCGGGGATCTTGGCGTCTAAAATCTCAAGTGTGGTGCTCTGGATCTTGTTTTCATTAGGATGAATGCCACCGCTGAAATCATGAAGTTGAATTGGCTTCATTTAAGTGACTCCACCGTGTTATTTATTAAGTGGAAATAAGGGCAAAGCTTAAATTGGGTCATGCTGCTTTCACCTTGTCGGTGGCAATTATTTGCGAAGGTTTTTCCCAATGCCAGGTCTGCATGGTTTGTTCAACTGGCACCATGTCGATGCAATCTACCGGACAAGGCTCTACGCATAGATCGCAGCCAGTGCATTCTTTAGCTATTACAGTGTGCATTTGTTTAGCTGCACCAAGGATGGCATCTACTGGGCAGGCCTGAATGCATTTTGTGCAGCCAATGCACTCATCTTCTCGAATAACAGCCAGTAGTTTTACGTCTTTTTCTTCGCCGTGTTCTGCGTCTAGGGGTTCAGGGTCTACTCCCAAGAGGTCGGCAATGGCGTTGATGGTTGATTCACCACCTGGTGGACATTTGTTGATTTTTTCATCACCCTGAGCGATGGCTTCTGCGTAGGGGCGGCAACCAGGGTAACTGCACTGCCCACACTGGGTTTGTGGTAACAGCGCATCTAGTTGGTCAACGATAGGATTGCCTTCTACTTTAAAGCGAATGGCAGCAAAACCAAGGATGGCACCAAATACCAGTGCCAATACCACAAGGGCGCCTATGGCGATAAGAATAATATTCATAAGAAACCTTTGGCACTGCTTTTTAGCGTGTTGGAAATGGCAGTCATAATCACTTTAGGGTTGGGGCGTGTCTGTATCTGGGTGCGCATTAAATAGATACCAGTCCGGTGAATCCAAGAAAGGCAAGTGACATCAAACCGGCTGTGATCATGGCGATGGCGCTGCCTTGAAATGCAGCGGGTACGTCACTTACAGCGATTCGTTCGCGCATAGCAGAAAAGAGCACCAACACTAAAGAAAACCCCACAGCAGCACCGAAACCGTAAAGGATAGATTCGAAGAAATCGTTTTGACGCTTAATGTTTAATAACGCTACCCCAAGTACAGCGCAATTGGTGGTGATAAGGGGCAGAAAAATTCCTAAAACGCGATAGAGTAGCGGGCTGGTTTTGCGAATGGCCATCTCGGTGAAGCCTACCACTACGGCTATCACCATGATGAAAGAAATGGTTTTTAAATAGGTGATTTCAAGTGGTACCAATAGGTATTCGTACACTAGATAAGAGCTAAGAGATGCCAGGGTTAATACAAATGTGGTGGCGGCGGACATGCCAATTGCAGTTTCCAGTTTGTTTGATACCCCCATAAAAGGGCATAGACCTAAAAACTGTACCAGTACAAAGTTGTTTACCAGAATGGTGGAGACCAAAATAAGTATGTAATCGACCATTTTCTGCCCTTAGTGAAGCCAAGTCTTGATTGTAAAACGCGGTTCTTTACGCTTTAGCTTAGAGTTTTCTGCCGGTAATTGTCTTTGTTGAAAAATAATGTTGCCTGTAATCAACAGGAAATCGGCGGCGCATTATCCTTGATGCACACGCAGGGTACAAGTTGGTGTTGCACTGGGGAAGAGGCTTTTGGCTATATCTGTTATTGGTCAAATCGATAATGGGTATTTTATTGATCGATTTTGCGAATTTAAATGAGCTGAGGTCGATTTGCTGTGGTTTTGGTTGCCGGGATGAGGGGAATACTGAGCCTAATTACATAGGCTCAGTAGGAAAGTTACATTACGCGCATTCCGGGAGCGGCTCCGTCATGTGGTTCGAGCAACCATAGTTCCTTGCCTCCAGGGCCTGCGGCTAGAACCATGCCCTCTGACACACCGAATTTCATTTTACGAGGCTTAAGGTTGGCCACCACCACCGTTAGTTTACCGGTTAAATCTTCAGGCTGATAAGCAGATTTTATTCCCGATAATACGTTGCGGGTTTTCCCTTCGCCCACGTCTAAGGTTAGCTGTAATAATTTGCCAGCCCCTTTAACATGTTGAGCTTCAACTATTTTTGCAATGCGTAAATCTACTTTGGCAAAGTCATCGAATTCAATCTCGTCGGCGATAGGTTCACTTAAAGAGGTGGTTGCTGGGGTTTGATTGGCGTCAGCTTCTACTTGGGCATCGGTCTTTTCTTGTTCTATCATGGCATCAAGCTTGTCTTTCTCAACTCGAGTCATGAGCGCTTTAAATTTATTGATGTCGTGGTTTAGCAATACTTGTGTGCGGCTATCCCAGTTTAGGTCTTCTATATTTAAGAAGGCACTAACATTTTCTGCCATGGCAGGAAGTACCGGGGCAAGGTAAGTAACCAATTGACGGAACAAGTTAATGCCCAGTGAGCAGATACCTAGAACTTCATCTTGCTTGCCTTCTTGTTTGGCTAGAGCCCAGGGTTCCTTTTCGTGTATGTACTCATTGGCGATGTCGGCCAAGGCGATGATTTCGCGTATGGCTTTACCGTATTCTCTGTCTTCATAATACTGTGCAATGACGTCGCCCTTGTTGATGGCGTCATCTAATAGGTTTTGATCGGGTAATTCAGCCGATAAAGTACCGCCTGCTTTTTTCACAAACCCAGCGCAACGACTGGCAATATTAATAACTTTGCCTACTAGATCTGAGTTTACGCGCTGAGCGAAGTCTTCCAGATTTAAGTCGAAATCGTCAATGCGGCTATTAAGTTTGGCGGCGTAATAATAACGTAAGTATTCAGGCTGAAAGTGATCAAGATAAGTGCGGGCCTTAATGAATGTGCCGCGGGACTTGGACATTTTAGCACCGTTTACGGTGACATAACCGTGGGCCCAAACAGCGCTTGGTGTGCGGTAACCTGCACTGTGTAACATGGCAGGCCAGAACAAGGCATGAAAGTTGATGATGTCTTTGCCAATGAAATGGTAAACCTCGGCATCAGAGCCGGCCTTCCAGTAATCGTCAAATTCAAGATTGTCTGTGCGATCACACAGTTGCTTGAAACTGGCCATGTAGCCGATGGGTGCGTCTAGCCATACATAAAAGTATTTGCCTGGAGCGTCTGGGATTTCAAAACCAAAATATGGTGCATCACGGCTGATGTCCCACTCTTTTAGGTCGTTATCGACCCATTCGGCCAGTTTGTTGGCTACTTCTTTTTGTAGGGTGCCTGAGCGAGTCCAGTCTTGTAAGAATTTTTGAAATTCAGGTAATTTAAAAAAGTAATGTTCAGATTCTTTCTCAACGGGCGTGGCGCCAGACATAACAGAAACTGGATTTTTTAGTTCGGCAGCATTGTAGGTTGCGCCACAGCTTTCACAGTTGTCTCCGTATTGATCAAGGGTCCCGCATTTTGGGCATTCACCTTTAACGTAGCGGTCTGCAAGAAACATTTCTTTTTCTGGATCGAATAATTGCTTAATGCCACGAACATTGATGTGGTTATTGTCTTTTAATTTGGTGTAAATATCGGCAGATAGTTTACGATTTTCTTCGCTGTGAGTGGAGCCGAAGTTGTCGAATTTAATCATAAACTCAGCAAAGTCTTTTTCGTGCTCGGCTTGAACGTTGGCGATTTGCTGCTCGGGGGTCACGCCTTCTTTTTGCGCGCGTAGCATGATGGCGGTGCCGTGAGCATCGTCGGCACAAACGTAGCTGCAAAGGTTGCCGCGAGATTGCTGAAAGCGCACCCAGATATCAGTTTGGATGTATTCAAGCATATGGCCTAAATGGATGGGGCCGTTGGCATAGGGTAGGGCGCTGGTGACAAGGATGCGACGCATGAATCACTCTTAGTTTTGAAAAGATGGAAGGATGAAACTGAGCGAAAAATGCTCGTTTTTAATGGCGCGTAATATAGCATTAAAGCGTTCTGTCATATAGGGAAGAATGGTGGCGTGTTGGGCTTGGGACAGACTCCCAGTGAGATTGTTTGTTTCTAAGGGGAATTGGGATGCCTGTAAGAGGATAAAATGATAAAGTCCGACAAAATCAGTAGGACTTATAGAGAGGCTGTTATGTCTGGTGCATTGCTAACTAAAGTAGAAGAGGCTATCAAGGGCTATAAGGATCCTTATCTGCAGCTAGATTTATTAGCCATTGGCGCTGTTAGTAAATTGGAGGTTGTTGGTGACCAGGTAACATTGGAGGTATGTTTGAAATACCCCAGTGAGTATCTACAAGACGGTATCGAGCAAATGCTCAAGGTGGCCATTGAAAATATAGATGAAGTAGAGACTGCCAATGTAACTGTAGGTTGGTTGGTTGAGTCTCATAAGGCCCATGATAATTTGGCAAGCATAGCCCATGTTAAAAACATTATTGCGGTAGCGTCCGGTAAGGGCGGGGTGGGTAAATCCACTACAGCGGTAAACCTAGCCTTGGCCCTTTTGAAGGATGGTGCTCGCGTAGGGATATTAGACGCCGATATTTACGGTCCTTCCATTGGTATGATGCTGGGTGTAGCCGAAGGTACTCGTCCTGAAACCGTAAATGATAAATTCTTTAAGCCTGTAATTGCTCAGGGTTTACAGTCTATGTCTATGGCTTACATGATTACCGATAAGACTCCGGTTGTATGGCGAGGCCCAATGGTCAGCGGCGCGCTTCAGCAGCTAATTACCCAAACTGTGTGGGATGATCTTGATTATCTTGTGATCGATATGCCACCAGGTACAGGAGATATTCAACTTACGCTTTCGCAAAAAATTCCGGTTTCAGCATCTGTGGTGGTGACCACGCCACAAGACATTGCATTGCTGGATGCCAAGAAGGGCATTGAAATGTTTAATAAAGTTAACATTCCTGTATTGGGTGTTATTGAAAATATGTCAATACATATCTGCGGTAACTGCGGGCATGTTGAGCATATATTTGGCGAAGGTGGAGCTAAGCGTATTGCACAGGAATTTGGAACTGAGATTTTAGGGGCGCTACCGCTGTCGAAATATATACGAGAGCAGAGTGATAGTGGTTTACCCGTTGTTGCAGCCGACGACGAAGGTGAGCTGGCCATGATGTATAGAAACATTGGGCGCTCATTAGCCGCAAAGTTAAGTTGTTTGTCTGCTGATCAAGTTCCGGAAATTCAAATCACCGACGATTAAGTTAGATAGTTAATGTCTGTATGAAAACAAAAGCCCGTCTTAATTTGTAATGAAATTAGATGGGCTTTTTACTTTTGTTGGTCTAGCCAATTTTTTACCTGCAGCTTAAATTCTGTATTGGCTTTTTTAGGAAAGGGTATTTGCCAACTATTAAAGCGAGATAATATTTGTTTGGCGGTTTCGTAACTGCCTCTGTGTATTAAAAAACTACTAAGTACTGAGCTCTCTAGCTTGGCGAGGTCGGAGCTTAGTTTGAGTTCTCTTTGTGATTCTATGAGAGCGTTTCTTGCTCTTTGCTCCAGTTTTATTCCCTTGTTTGTTAATCCCTTGATGACGAGAGCCGAATGTGTGCCGCTGGCTGAATCTAGCTTGCTGCCTATACGGACACATGAGTAACCGTTTTTCTGCCAAAAGCCGCTAACATCCTTGGTATTGGCGTAGCTTGATCCCAAATAATCATATCCTTGTTCACTCAAATTCTCCTTTATAGTGCTTAATAGTGTGCTGCCCAGGTTTTGCTGTTGCAAATTTGGCAAGGTGGCAATGCGAATTATTCTGGCGCCTTTTAATGCAAGCGCTTCTTGAAGGCCCATGTGATGAGCTAGAACTTGTGGGGTTAGATGTCCTTTTGGGCGGCGTAATCCGTTAAATATTTCTTCTTGTATGGCTGGGCTTTGGGTTGTGTTCTCAATGGGGCCCTCACTTGTTAATAAACAAACAGCCAATAACGTATTTTGCTGGATTGTTTGAGTTTGATTAAACAAGCCAAATATTTTAAAGCCACTGGCATCTAGAATGTCTCTTAAATCACTGGGGCGGGTTTGATAGTGCGCTTGAACGAGTAACCCAAATACTTCCTCAAGTAACTGATTGTTCTGACTAAGTTGTTGCTGGCTAATAACTCTAACTTTTGGTTGGTTAATTTGAGCTGGATTCATGTTCAGCCCGGCAGGTTCGCTGCTTAGGCAGAATGCATCAAAAAGCCAGTTTTCAAGTGGGTCGTTAGTGCAATAGCGAACAGGGGTGGTGAGTGAGTGGTGCTCTATTTTTCGCACTAAGGACAAAGTGTTGAGGTGCTTAAAAAAACGTATTTGAAAACCTTTGCCCGTACCCTCGTAACCGTGGGTGGTGGAGGCATAAATAAGTTTATTGAATTGATTGCTGCACTTAACCAAGAGGCTTATAGGTAAGCTGGCGGCTTCATCAATTACTAGGATGTCGTTTTCTTTTACTGTGGTTAATACCATTTCTGGTGCGACAAAGGTAAGTGCTGTTGTTTTGATTGGGTTTGAGGTTTGCTCAAAAGAATTAAAGGCAGCCTGGCTGGCGGCTTTGTTGGGCGCGGTAATGTAATACTTTATACCGTTATCTACCTTTAGGTTTTGATGTGCACAGATAAGTTTGCCCAATAAATGTGACTTTCCACGGCCTCTATCGGCGCTGATAACATGGCAAAAATGGCTATGTTCGCTGAATTCTTGGTTTATACGTGTAAATACAGAAGCCTGGTCTTGAGTAAGGCCGGTAGGAAGTGCCCAAACTGTACTTTGTGGGTTGCTGGCTTTGGTGGAACCATCAGGGATAAACTCATTAATTTGCTCAATTACGACGCAGTGATGCTGTTTTGCCTTTCCAAGCAGACGCTGAACCATCTGGGAGTTGTTTATGGTTTCTGAAGGGTTGCCATAGCTTGCTCGTTTTTGTGAGAACTCATCACTGTAATTAGGCCAATCCTTGAGATTGGGGCAAAGCACAAAAAAGATACCTCCCGCTCTAAGGGTGCCTGATATAGCGGTTAAAGCGTCGGGGTAGAGGCCGTCATGGCAGTTAAAAACAATGTTATCCGATTCATAACCTAGTAGGTTATTAGGTTTGCTGCTTTTTAATAGAGTGCCGCGAATGAATTCTGGCTTTTCTTTACTGATGATTGAGTTTTTTTCGTTATCTTTAAGGTAACTCTCAACTTTTTGCCAGCCCCACGATAAGTCGCCGGCAAGAATGATTACTTGGCGGTGGCCATTATGACGAGCCTTTTGGGATAGGGTGTTTAAAAAGCCAAGCCAAGACTGCATAGGGTTTATATTACTCGGTTTGAAAGTTCTGGTAGAATCGCTGCCAATTGTATCCAAGTTTATAGGCTTTGCATGCGTTTAAGTGATGGTGATATCGAAGCGGCTCTGGAAAGTGGGCAGATTAAACTGATTCCACAACCTGCAGCGGACGCTATTTCGGGTATCAGTGTAGATTTAAGATTGGCGAACAGTTTTAGAGTGTTTAGCAATAATTCGGTACCATTTCTGGATTTGTCTGGCGATCGAGGCCAGTTGAATAAAGATATAGATACTGTGATGGGAAAGGAAATAGTGGTTGAAGACGACGGCGCTTTCTTTATTCATCCTGGTGAGTTGGTGTTAGGCTCAACATTTGAATCGGTTGAGATTCCAGACAACCTCGTTGGATGGTTAGATGGGCGATCTAGCCTTGCTCGTCTTGGTTTGATGGTGCATGTGACTGCTGGTCGAATTGACCCGGGTTGGAAAGGGCAGGTGGTATTAGAGTTTTATAATCTAGGTAAAATGCCGCTGGCATTGAAGCCAGAGATGATCATTTGCGCTTTAAGTTTTGAAACTTTATCTAACCCGGCTAAGCGGCCGTATTGCTCTAGAGATAATGCAAAATATAAGAATCAGCAAGGGGCGATATCTTCCCGTATGGGTGATGACTGATTGGTAATTTGTTAAATATAAAAAGCCGGCTGCGAGCTGGCTTTTTTGTTTTTGCTATTAGGTGTTTTGAATGGCACTGAGTTTTTCTAGTAGGGTTTCGTCGGGTAAGTGTCCCTGTACGTAATACCATAACACTGATAAGTACTTCATTTGCTTGCTGGCTAAGTTGAAATCTTGGTAGTTGATATCTTTGTAGTGCTCTAGCAATAACTCTGTTTGCTCTTGGCTTAAGCCGCAGGTGTCACCGAACACCGCTAAATCCCAAGCCTTGTTGCCTAGTGCAGCGTATTCCCAGTCTATTAAGTGCAGCTCTTTGTTATTTAAGATCCAGTTGCTTGGATTGGGATCCATGTGGCACAAACATGGTGTGTAGCTTGTGCCTTGTAGATGTTGCTCTAGCTTGCTTCGAATATCGGCTAAATTAATTGCCAGCGTATTTTTAATTTCGATTTGTTTTTCTGCTATTTGTTGCCAATAGTGATTAATGAGTTCTGGGAAGTTAATTTTTGGCCAGTTATCGGATATGGGGATGCTATGGATGATTTTGAAATGACAAGCGATTGTTTTTAAAAAATCGGAACTAATGACGTTCTTGTTGTGGTTTACGGCAGCAACCAGGGTGTGGTTTTTAAGAAAAGGTCTAATCCAGTAGGTGTCGCTAGGGTCTCTATATAAATAAGCCGGGCAGATATTGTAGTGAGAGATGCTTTGGTGCATGTCCCATTCAGTTTGACGATTTAATTTGAGCGCCAGGTTGTTAGCGGCGTTAATACGGATTACGTATTGTCTTGAGTCCTGGCCTGTCTCGCTTTCAATTTTGAGTAGCCAATTGCTATTGGTTAGGCCATCCACCAACGGCATGACCTGTTTAAGGCTTGGCTCTTTATTGCATAGCCCACTCCATAAATGCCAGTCTTTTAAAATTTCTTCAATCTGCTGTGTCGATGGCATAGGTTAGGCCGTAGTCTTTGCAATCCCGGCAGGGGCTGACTGTAGATTGTAAGCAGAAAGCCAAGTTTTAAAGCCAAAAAAGCACATGAAGACAAAAATAAGCATTTGTAGAGATAGAATATACAAGCTTCTATCGGCATACATATAGGCTGCAAGAACATCAATTACGATCCAGTAGATCCAGTTTTCCAGTATTTTCTTTGCAACCATATAAGTGGTTAATACGGCGCCCCAAGTGGTAAGGGAGTCCAAGTAGGGTAGCGCAGCTCCTGTGTTGATGGTTAACAAGTAGCCGGATAACAGGCTGAACATGGCAACCCCAGAGATGGCCAAGGTGTGTTGTTTTAAACTCCATGTGGTAATTGATAGTTGTATGTTGGTAGAGCTTTTTTTGCTGCCACCGTAATTCCACATGTACCAGCCATAAACGGCCATAGCCAGATAATAAATATTTAAGGCAGATTCCATTAAGAGGCTGGCGTCCCAAAAAAGCCAGCTTAAAATGGCGGTGCTGGCAAAGCCTGCGTACCAGCATAAGCTATTCTGGCGCATGGCCAGTACCAAATAAGCCAGGCTTAAAAGTGCAGCTAATACTTCCCAGTAACTCATAGCGCTGCCACCATTTATGATGCCTTCCACTACAAGCGTTAAGAAACTCTGATCAACTGTTAGATTTTCCATAAAGCTTCCATTGGGTTTTAGTTTGTATCTGTATTGTGTGGATTAAGAGCGGGGTCTAGATTCACGCCTATAAATTTACAAACAAATATGGCCTTTCCGAATTTTTCATAAGAATAGCGCATTTCATTTTTTAGTGTATCCATAACCAGATCATAGTCACCAAATACTTGTGTGCTCATGGTGTTGCCCACTACGCTCAGTCCGTTTGTTTTTTGTAGGCGTTCTATGAAATTTTTAATGGCAGGGATGTAATCATCTGCCAAAGGGTATTTGCTTATTTCGACAGATAATTCCATGTTTTTCTCCAAAAAGGGCCGCTTAAGCGGCCCATTATGTTTTAGAAATTGTAGCGTGTTTGTATTGAAATTAAACGTGGCTCACCAAACTGCACATATTTATCAGGTGTATACACGCCCATGGGGTCTTGAACCCAACCGCTAAAGCCTCTGGTTTCAACATCTTCATCAGTTAAGTTTTTACCAATTAACGAGATATTCCAGTTTGCTTGGGTGTAGGTTATTGAAGCATGAATTAACTCATAAGATTCAGATTGTGCATCATGGCTATCAGAGAAGTAAAATTCATCTTTGCCTTCTACTTCCACACTGGTAGTTATGCTATTTGTAAGGGCTATGTCTAGAGAGGTTGCAAAAGTGTAACTAGGTGCATGAGATTGATTTCTGCCTGACTTATCAACCGACGTGTCTACTACCCAGTCTCCATCTGTATCAGTATTAACAGAAAAGCCGTTGATTTCAGTTTCAATTAGTCCCATAGAAGCATTCCACTTTATCGCTTCAGAAATGCTCCAGCTTGATTCAACTTCTAGACCGTAATTTTTACCCGATGCTGCGTTGTTAATTGAATCAATAAAGGTAGCACCGTTATCTCTTACAGTTGAGTTTTTAACCTGTTGATTTTCTCGAACTATATAAAATAAAGCGATTCTAGAGGTAAGCGTGTCATTCAAGGTACTAGACTTTAACCCAATTTCGGTTGCCCAGTTATATTCTGTATCGTAGGTAATTAAGTCACTTGGTAAGGCTTGCTTAGAGTCTGCGTTAAAACCTCCAGCTTTATAGCCTCGGCTAATACTTACATAAGACATATGATTAGGCGTTAACAAGTAATCTATGGCGATTTTTCCACCAAAAAGCACTTCAGAGTGATCATCTTTGAAATCATTGCTGCTGGTAAAATCAGCACCCCAATTTTCAACTCGTACGCCATACGTTAGGCTAGTTGTTGGGCTTGCAGTGGTTTTTAGCTCTGTGTATATGGCTGTACTTTTAGAATCTAACTTACTATTGAAAGTGTCATTTTTGTAGTTTCCGATTCGTGCTTGCTTAAGGCTTTCTGAAAAGGCTCTATTATATACACCCGCAACCCAACTGGTGGTGCCATTAAACAAATTCAGGCTAGGCTTGGATAGCACTCTGATATCCACGCTTGCTTTTTCAGTGCTTCGAGCAAACTCTTCGTAATCTACGTATGTATTTCCTCTATAGCCAATATTCATCCAGTCAAAATCATAGGAGTAAAAGGAATTGGCTTTTGAGTATTCGGTATTTGTTTCTATGATGTAATTCGATGAATCAAGGTGGCTGGTTTGAACTGAAAAAGCATTCGCTTCTATTTTGTCTTTACCTGGTTGATCACTTTGGGTGGTACGACTGTTATCGATTGTGAAGGCGTCATATCCATTATTGGTATTAATGTGAAATAAATTTAAGTTATATTCCGCAGTCTCACTTTCCCATGCTAACTTGGCTTTTACTGCCTGCTCGTCAAAACCACCAGTGTCCTTTTTGTTTAAATAATCGTTTTCCATGTAACCATCAGAAGTATTGGATTGAACCGCGACACGTGCAGATAAGTTATCGTTTAATTTTTCTCCAAAAGCAACGCTTAGATTCCGGCTATTGTACTCGCCGACTTTGGCTGAAATGTAGCTTGCATCAGAAGAAGCCGCTGTGCTTTTAATGTTTATTAGGCCCGCTAAAGCATTTGCGCCAAATGCGGTGCCTTGAGGGCCGCGAAATATTTCAATTTGCTCGGTATCAAAAAGCGATGCTGCGCCTCCCAAGCCCGTCATATCAATACCATCAACGATTAAGCCAACAGAGTGATTCACTGGGTCCACAAATTGGCTACGTTCACCAATACCACGTATTTGAAAGAAGCGTCCGCGTGATGCACCGGCCGAAAAATTCACATTAGGGGCTAGGGATAAAATGCTTTGTAGGTGATCGGCATTGCGATTTTGAATGTCGTCTCCACCTACAACGGTAATGGCTGAAGGTATTTGTTGTAAGTCGAGCTCACGAAAATCGGCGCTAACTTTTACCGTATCTAGCTCGATTGGGGTGTCTTCTTGCGCAAAACTGCTGTTTGCGAGCAGCAGTGCCGCCAGTAGGGTGGGTGTCTTAAATAACTTGGGGTGTTTCATTTGGGTCTTTTCCAAAATTTGAATAAGAGCCCGGTTTACTGCGTAGGTTTGGTGGATAAAGATCCACCAAGAATGCCATTGATCTTTAGAATGTGTCCATTCCTACGCCGGTATTAACCGGATCAGGTTCTAGGGGTTCGCTGTGAACAGACATCTCAGGCCTAAGGCCTCCCCCTGGATGTGGCGCATTCTACGTCAAAAAGAAATGGTTAAAAAGCATTAGAAGCCTTTTAAGATTTCATTTTTCAATTGCGCCTCTTTAAGCAATATTACGCTTTTATTGCCGTTGGATTTCACCTTCTTAAGTTTTAACAAAATAAATTCATAGTCTTTGGCATACCAAAGTAGTGTTGATTCTTTTTTGCTCTTTAATTGAGTTTGCTTAACTTGAATGGCGGTGATGGAGCCTTGCTTGCTTTTTAGTTGCGTTTCACCCACTACTTCAAAATAATAGTGTTTCAATCGATTTTTGTAAGCGATAGGGTAATGGAATTCGGTTTGGCCAGCCATTAGGTCTAGACGGATTTGTTCTTGATAGCTGAGGTTGTCTTGCAGGTTTTCGGGGAGCTCGTATTCCGCCCAAGTGTCTTTGTTAGGCAGCCATAATTTACCTTCATCCCAGTGGAATTCCTGGCTGCGTTTAGACTTGGTTAAAAATCCTGTGGTTTTGTAGCGATAGCTTTGTGGTTTGATGGTTGCGTCGGCTACCTGGAATTTGGTGATTTCACTTAGGTCGGCAATGGAGGAGTAAGCCTCAAAGGACAGTTGCCATAATTGATCTTCGGTTTGCTGAAGTGTGCGGGTTGCTTGCACTGTAATGGGGAACCAGCCAGCTTTCCAGGTGGCTTCATATTTTGCACGGTAGGGGCTTAAGTTTATTAATGGTTCTGGTTCGCTAGTGGGGTTGTTTTCAATTGTATCGCCGCTGGGAGCATCGGCTAGGCAGGTATTGGATAGTGTTAAAATTAGGAGAATACTGAAAATAAACTTATTCAAAGGGTGTGGCCCAAGATTTGTTTTTTTCAGTATAAGCCTAACCGCCTTAATGTGACTAGCGGTTGGGCTTATTATGGCGCTTTTAGCTGATAGATTCAGGGTTTAATTGTAAGCCTGTTTCCGGCAGCGCTTGGTTATCAAAATAAGCATCGCCTTTAATCATGCTAAGGCGGCCCTCAACAAACCATTTAACCGCAATAGGAAAGATGACATGCTCTTGAGCCTGCACTCTTACTTGTAGGGTTTGAGCGTTGTCGTCATCCAATACAGGTACAACCGCCTGAATAATGTTTGGGCCGCCATCCAAGTCCTCACTTACAAAGTGCACGGTAACACCGTGCTCTTTATCACCCGCTTCTAAAGCGCGGTTATGAGTGTTGAGTCCTTTGTATTTTGGAAGAAGTGATGGGTGAATATTCACAAGCTTGCCTTTGTAGCGACGCACAAAATCTGGCGTTAATATGCGCATGAAGCCAGCCAAGACTATAAGGTCTGGGCTGTGCTCATCTATGGTACGTATTAAATTAACGTCAAACTCTTCGCGAGTGGCGAACTCAGTGTGGTCCACAAAGTCAGTGGCAAGCTTAAGCTCTTTTGCACGTTCAAGGCCTGCGGCATTGGGGCGGTTACTGATAACCGCTACAATTTCACCATCCATTTCCTTTTTGAGGCAGGACTTTGCAATGGCAACCATGTTCGAGCCAGAGCCAGAAATGAGGACTACGATTCGTGCTGGTTCCGCTTGTTCAGATTTCACCGAATTATTCCTCGTCTACGCCTTTAACGATAACCAGTTCGTCACCTTCGTTGGCGGCTTCAATGCGGCCTACTAGAGCGGCGGTTTCACCTTCGGCGTTTAAAATGTCGATGGCTTCTTGAGCTTTATCTTCAGGAAGAACCACTATCATGCCTAGGCCGCAATTAAAGGTAAGGTGCATTTCATGCCAGTCAACATTGCCTTTAGCTTGAAGCCAATCGTAAATTGCTGGGCGCTGCCAAGCTGAGCCGTCCAAGATGACTTTGGTGTTCTCAGGTAAAACGCGAGGGATGTTTTCGTAAACGCCGCCGCCAGTGATGTGGCAAATAGAGTGTACATCTACGGTTTCTAATAGTTTTAAAACAGGTTTAACGTAAATTCGAGTTGGTGCCATAAGGGCATCTGCTAGAGTTTGGCCATCTAGCTCTTCAGTTAGATCTGCTTTAGATACTTCTAGAATCTTACGGGCCAATGAGTAGCCGTTTGAGTGCAAGCCTGAAGATTGAATGCCTACGATTACATCGCCTGCTTTAACCTTGCTGCCATCGATAAGCTCTTCTTTTTCTGCAACGCCTACACAAAATCCGGCTAGATCGTAATCGCCGCCGTGGTACATGCCAGGCATTTCAGCTGTTTCGCCACCCACCAATGCGCAGCCAGATTGTTGGCAGCCTTCGCCGATTCCGGTAATTACAGAAGCGGCAACATCTATGTCTAATTTGCCTGTGGCGTAATAATCTAGGAAGAACAAAGGTTCTGCGCCACATACAATTAGGTCGTTTACACACATGGCCACAAGGTCAATGCCAATGGTGTCGTGCTTATTTAGGTCCATGGCTAGGCGTAATTTTGTACCAACACCGTCGGTACCAGACACTAAGATAGGCTCTTTGTATTTGGTTGGCAGGCTGCACAGACCGGCAAAGCCTCCCAAACCGCTCATTACTTCAGGGCGACGTGTTTTCTTAACAACACCTTTAATACGGCCAACAAGTGCATTACCAGCTTCAATATCTACGCCGGCGTCTTTGTAGCTAAGAGACTTGTTTTGATCGCTCATATGGGCAGCCTTTTATAAAAAAGATCAAGGAAATGAAAAAAATGGGGGCGGATTTTACCACTGGTGTCTGATTTTATAAATCATACATTCCCATATAGTCGATATTTTCTTAAAAAGAGCTGAAATTTCTGCCGTTTTTGTCAGAATGGCGCCTCAGATATAAATAAGTAAGCTGACCGAATATGAAACCTTTTATCTTCGCAGTGGTGGTTGCTCTATTTTCACTGCCATCATTGTCGAAATCAGTGGATGACTTGTACGACGCAAAAGTGTTGGTTTTAGACCAATCGTTAGAAAATAGACAGGCTGGGGCCAGGCTGGGTTTGCTAGAAATCCTGCAGAAAATTAGCGGTTTTCCCGTTCCTGCAGATCAGGTGGCTATAAATAAGGCATTAAATATTGCCGATCAGTACCTGTATCAGTTTAGCTATGCCTCGTTAGAAGCGGAAGAAAGCCTGAGTGAATTGCCGGGTGCGCTTTGGTTGAGGATGCGTTTTGAAGAAAAATCTATTCAAAGGCTTATTAAAAGAGGGAAGCTGCCTAGGTGGGGGAAAAACCGACCCAGCATTTTGGTGTGGATGGCGATTGATGACGGGGTGGAACGTAAAATTATAAACGAGAGTGTGGATGATCCCGTTTATAAGTCGTTACTCGATGGTGCTCGAAGACGTGGCCTGCCTTTGATTTACCCTATTAATGATCTTGAAGATTCAATAGCTTTGCCCATTGAACAGCTGTGGGGGATGTTCGATGAACCCATAGTCGCAGCCAGTGCTCGTTATGGTGCTGAGTCGGTATTGGCGGCTAGGGTGTATAAAACAACAGAAGGGAAATGGAAGGGGCAGTGGAGTTTTTATTTTAGGTCTGTTGAGCAAAGCTTTGCATATGAAACAGAGACTCTTGATGAGCAAGTTTTATTGGGTTTGTCCGAATCTGCCCAGGTTCTTGCTAATAGTTTTGCCCTGAAGCCCACTAATCTAGGAGATAACTCAATAAGTATTTTGGTGTCAGGTATCAAATCTTTATCTGATTATGCCAAATTGACCCAGTATCTTGAAAAGTTGGCCATTACTAAGAGGGTCGCGATTAATAAGCTTAGTAAAGATGAGTTGAACATAGGCTTGGTTTTGAATGGCAGTGTTAAGCAATTAAAGCAAACCCTCGGGTTGGATCGTAAACTGGTTCCAAAATCCTCTGCTAATGGCAGTAAAGATAGCTCTGAAGGGATAGGGGTTGAGCGCTTTGCTTGGAATCGATAAGACCAGGGCTTAATTGAATATGGATATAGGAGTTGGCCGGTATGGATACTAATTTTCAAATTGGAGTGAAGCCTCTGTTATGGGTGGCGGCACTTTTATTTTTCTTCTGGCTTTTGGCTGGCTTACAACCGATTTTAATGCCTTTTTTATTAGGGGCGTTGTGGGCTTATTTGGGCGATCCTTTGGCAGATAGGCTTGAAGAATTGGGCTTGTCTAGGGCGCTGGCTGTGAGTTTGTGCTTTGGAGTTTTGTTGGTGGTTTTATTGGGGGTATTGCTTTTGGTATTGCCCATGGTGATCCAGCAATTGAAAGTGGCATATGGTCATATACCTCAAATTCTAGAGTGGTTACAGCAACAGGCGGTACCCTGGTTAATTGGAACCTTTGAACTAGATCCCGAAATGTTTGACCTGGCGCACTTGCGCGATGGTCTATGGCAGCAGTGGGGGAGTAGCAAGGGTTTTCTAACATCCTTTTTATATAAAGCCGGTGCTTCCACAACGGGCTTTATGCTGTTGCTTGCAAACCTGGCGTTGGTTCCTGTGGTGGGTTTTTACTTGTTGCGGGACTGGGATATATTAACAAATAAATGCCTGCATTTATTGCCTGTTCGTTTTCAGGGGCGCGTAAGTGCTCTTGCTGGGGAGTGTAATGAAGTAGTGGGCGCGTTTCTGAGGGGGCAGTTGTGGGTGATGGCATCTTTAGCACTCATTTATATACTGGGCTTGTGGTTGGTAGGGTTAAAGCTTGCGCTTTTAGTGGGGTTGCTGGCAGGGTTGGCCAGTATTGTTCCTTACATGGGGTTTGTGGTGGGCATTGTGGTGGCTACGGTTGCTGGCTTTATGCAATTTGGAGTGGATTGGCATTTGATTGCTGTATTTGCGGTGTTCATGGTGGGGCAGGTGGTTGAATCGGTGGTGCTAACCCCCATATTGGTTGGAGATAAAATTGGATTGCATCCGGTAGCGGTGATTTTTGCCGTTATGGCGGGCGGCCAATTGTTTGGTTTTGTTGGAGTGCTACTTGCATTGCCAGTTGCGGCAATAATTGTGGTACTCTTACGTCATATACACGAAATTTATAAAGATACTGAGTTTTATTCGGAAACATGATGGCTTCTGTACAAGTTGTAGAACAACTACCATTGTCAGTTCAGTTACGTGATGATGCCACGTTTGATAATTTTTATGCTCTTCAAGCCACTGAAGTGGTGGCGCAGGTACGTTTAAGTGCGTGCGCTAAGGGCGAGCAAAGTATTTTTATTAGTGGTCCCGAGGGCGTGGGGTGCAGTCACTTGTTGCAAGCTGCCTGTCATGAGGCCCAGGCTCAGGGTGCTAATAGTGTGTATCTGCCCCTGGATGAATTGGTGCTGTATTCACCTGCCATATTCGAGAGTCTAGAAGATCTTCCTCTTATCGCACTAGATAACCTACAAGCTATTGCTGGGAAACCCAAGTGGGAAGAAGCCTTGTTTCATTTGTTTAATCGGGTTCGAGACAGTGGTGGACATTTGATTTTTGCTGCTGATAAAGGTCCTGAATCTCTGGGGATCAAACTCCCTGATTTATTAACCCGTTTGCAATGGGGTTTGATATACCCGCTAAATGAAGTGAATGAAGACTTTAAAGTGGAGGCATTACAATATCGCGCTCATAATCGCGGGTTAGAGTTAACCGCAGATGTGGCGCGTTTTATAGTGAGGCATGTAGAGGGCAGTATGGAATTAATGTTCGATGTGCTGCAGGAACTCGATAATGCTTCTCTAAGTGCTCAGAGAAAATTAACGCGCCCATTTGTTAAATCAGTAATGGGTTGGTGATACTTTAATAGCCAACCCGATTTTAAGCTATCTACTACGCCAGTAGCTCGGAGTCTTGTAGTCGAGAATAGAGTTCAAGCAATGTTCTTACTCGTTCTTCGGATACTTTCAAATCCAGTAGGAGGTTGCTGGCCAAATTTTCAAGTTCTTCCTCTAGTTGGCTTTCTGGCATTAAAAACAGATCTGAGAGCGGTACAATATCAAATGATACCTCGGCCCCGTAAGCTGCATACATGGTGCTAAGCCACTTTCCGTAAAGATACGGTTCGCTTACGTAGACAGGTTGCTTATCAACATCTTCAGATAATTCTCTAATAACATCTAAAACACTTTCACCCACCATTTCGGTATGAGCTCGGGTAATGTGGTGGCTATCATTGGTAGAGGTTTCCGATTCACGCCATTCATCTTCGGGGCGAATGATCACTGCTTTAAGCTGACCTGTGTCAATCGACCAAGAAGCAGCCACCGGGTAGGCATCTTCTTCATAACTACTGGCTTCTAGGACTAGAAAACGTGGGTATTCCATATACAATCCCGTATTAAATAAGTTGGAGTAAATGATGGATAAAATAGAACGCGATTTTCACCAGCGTGACGCAGAAGATCAAGCATCTTTTTTACAGCAAACCTGGTGCAACAAATGCCAGAAAGCTGATTTGGGCATGGTTGAGCCGGTTGAGTATGAATTAGATGGCATCATAACCATCGAGGGCAAATGTAAAGAATGTGGTGATACGGTCATTACTGAATTGGCTCCTGATGATGGCGAGCATGATAACTGGGAAGACTAGTTATTGAGAATAAATAAATAGCAGGGTTTTCCTGCTATTTAAGTGACCGCTAAGATGAGCCAGTCGTTTTAGCTATTTTTAATTAAGCGTGTGTAATATGCCGCTGCACTAAATTGAATTAACGTGATTAGTACTCCAAGGTTTGCCAAGACTGAGTCTTGTTCTGAGAAAGCCGCCAGCACCCACACAATAAAATACACCAAGCAAACATAGCTCATCCAGGCCATTATTCTAGAGCTCTTCATAATTATACCTGGCAGTAATACCAACCAGGGAATGGTCTTAATCGCTGTTAGCAGTACCCCAATGAATAAAGCCCATAAGCTGTCTACTTCTATATCTGGGCGATCAAATGTCCCCCATGCCAGTAGTGCAAACTGTAAGGCGAAACAGGTTAGGGCAAGAGCGTAAGAGGTTTTTACTTTGTTCATAGTGTGCTCAGTTGTTTGGCAAGTTGGGCTATGCGTTGGCCTTGCGCTTGGCAGAGGTCTATTTCGTCCTGGCTTAAGGTTGGATTACTTTCTTTGCCAGCAAAGTGACTTACCCCGTACGGTGTGCCGCCAGTTTGTGTGTTCATAAGCCCGGGTTCTGTATAGGGTATGCCAGCCATGATCATGCCGTGATGCAGTAGTGGCAGCATCATGCTAAGTAATGTACTTTCCTGACCGCCATGTAAGCTGGATGAGCTTGTAAATACAGCAGCAGGTTTGTTCACCAGGGCCCCGGTTAGCCATAGGTTACTGGTGCCATCTAGAAAATATTTTAAAGCGGCGGCCATATTGCCAAAGCGAACTGGACTGCCCAGTAGTAATCCGCTGCAATTCCTTAGGTCTTCTTCTGTACAATAAAGAGGACCGTCTTCTGGAATGTCATCCTTGCTGGCTTGTGTGTCAGCAGAAACACTGGGCACGCATCTAAGCATCGCTTCCATGCCACTTAATTTTTCAACGCCGCGTACCATGTGTTCAGCCATTCTCGCGACTGATCCTCCATGGCTATAATACAAGACTAAAACATAAGGTTGGGACACTACAAAATCTCCAGAACCTGTTCGGGTGGTCGCCCTAATCGAGCTTGGTTTCCTTTTATCACGATAGGGCGTTGAATTAATTTAGGTTCATTTACCATTGCTTTGATTAATTCTTGATCATTAAGGTTCTTATCGTTTAAATTCATGTCTTTATAAGCATCTTCAGATTTACGCAGAAGTTCGCGGGCTGAAAGATCTAGTTTTAGCAAGATGTCGTCAATCATTTTGGCGTTCGGCTTTTCTTCCAGATAAAGGTAAACCTGTGGAGATATATTTTTCTCCTCAAGCAGCTTCAGTGTCTCTCTTGATTTTGAGCAGCGCGGGTTGTGCCAAATCTCAATATTCATGGGTGTTCCATTGAAAAGTCGCTAAAAGGCGGTATTGTACCTCCTTTTTTAGGGAGTGCGAGCCATGTTTGCACGGAGCATTGGCCGGTTTTTATATTTATTGGTGACGAGGTTTGAAGGTAATGAAAATCGTAAAACTGCGGCTCAGCTTACATTTGTAACGCTCTTTGCCATCGTTCCTATCATGACCTCTGGGTATGTTATATCCACCTGGTTTCCTTGGTCGGTTAAATTTTCAGAACAATTCCAGAGCTTTGTATTTCATCACTTTGTACCCTCAAGTGGCGAGCTGATAAAGGGATACTTGCAAAGCTTTAGTGCTCAGGCCAAGCAACTAACCTGGGCAGGGCTGATAATTTTGCTGTTTAGTGCCATAAGTTTAATGTTGACCATTGAAAGTGCGTTTAATCGAATTTGGAAAGTAAAGAGTGCCCGTGTTGGACGTAGATTTTTTCTTTACTGGTTGGTGCTTATTGTAGGGCCGTTGTTACTGGCTTTTGGGTTTCTGGTGAGCAGTTATCTATTAAGCTCAAATTTATGGATAGAAAAAATCGGTAATGTTTTTCAGGCGCAGGATTTTGTAATTCAAACATTGCCCATGTTGGTGTCATGGTTGGCGTTGGCATTAATGTACTATTTTTTACCCAGTTACAAGGTGCGTTTTGTTCATGCTTTGGCAGGGGCCTTTATTGCGGCCGCTGCTTTGGAGGGCGGGAAGCTGTTGTTTGTATATTTGGTTTCGCTAATGCCGTCATACGAGATTGTATACGGTGCCTTTGCTGCAGTGCCGTTATTTCTATTGTGGTTGTATATTGCCTGGTGTCTTGTGCTGTTAGGCGCCGAAGTCGTGGGTTTCATGCCGTTTATTCATAAAGAATGGAAAGGCGTTAAGGCTTCCCGGCTTGACTGGGCATTGATGATCTTGCAGATTTTAGTTAAATCGGGTGATAAGGGTAAGTCTAGGGAGGCTTTGATGCAGTTGTTGTCATTGGTAAATAGTGACGATTGGGCGCCAGTGTTCAACGCGCTCATCAAGCGAGGCTGGATTAAACAAAGCGATGGTTTATTTAGAGTAAATAGGGATCTACAGACTGCTACGTTAGCTGATTTAAATGAGTTAATTCACGAAAGGTATGGTGCTGAGTTTTCCGTTTTGCTATCTGACAGTAGTTGGTATGAGTTGCTGGAACCGATTTTGTTAGAACTACAAATGCATAATAAAAATACGCTAGCCCTGCCCATCACGATGGTGCTTGATGGCGAGACTAGCAATAAATAAGTGTAACCTACTGCCTTTCTGGGTATTGGTCACAGATTGAGTACGTCATTCTTGGTGGAAGCGGCTATGGTCATTACTTCTTGTATTAGCTCAAATGGCACGCTTAATTCCACTAGCGTTTTTTGCAGGTGCTCGGCCACTTTTGAAAAGTGCGTGTCGTTTAGCCCTAGTGCTGCAGGTCGTGCGTGGGCGGCTCTCATACCTTTTCCTGAGTAATTATTGGGGCCGCCAAATGCGACGGTTAAAAATGATTCTTGCATCTTTTTTTGTCTGTCTAGGTTTATACCGTCAAAGAAGGGCTGCAAAGAGGGGTCTTCTATTACCTTTTTATAAAAAATATCAACTGCCGCTTCGACCGCTTTTTCGCCGCCAATTTGTTCGAATAAAGAACCCATACAATTTCCCTTTTAGTGTTAACTACTGTTTAAGGAATAGACTAATTGATGGGGGATGCCAGTATTTTAGGAATTGAGTGGTCTATAAAAATATCACAAGGTTATATAGGGGGTTAGGTGGACGGGTTAAATGCTTTGCACAAACCACCGTTTTTTCCAGGCTTTCATGACTCTCTCCGGGTACCAGGTTTTACCTAGGCTTCCGTTGTAGCGGGCAAGGGCTCTAACCCAATTTCCTTTTTCTCGTTTAAGGTAGTGGGCAAGTATGGCGCACCCATATTTTAGGTTGGTGCGAAAATTCATTAAATTGTCATTTTCACGGCCAATCTCTTTTCGCCAAAAGGGCATGATTTGCATGTAGCCTTGGGCGCCTACGCGGGAAATGGCATAGGGTTGAAAAGCGCTTTCGGTTTGAATTAGGGCGAGTACCATTTCTGGAGGGAGTTTGTTATTACTGGCTTCTAGGTGTAAAGCTTGCAAGAATTGAATTCGGAATGATTTGTCTTTTATGTAGCGAGATAGGCGGGCGGACATGTCCACTAACCATACCTCGGCCTCAAAACGATCATTAAAGCTTTCGGAGCTGTTAATGGCCTCTTTTAAATGCTTTCTTAACTCAGGGTCTACCTTGGCCAGTAATTGGCCGTTATAGAAGAGTATTAAAATAATGAAAAAGAAGCGCAGCATCTTACTGGGCTAACTTGCTTTTAACGAGCTCAAGAATGCCATCGCAGGCTACTTCAATGGCATCATTCTTTTCATCTTGGCGAGCCTTGTATTCAACCAGGCCTGACTTTAATCCACGAGAGCTGATCACAACACGGTGTGGCATGCCCATTAGTTCGCTATCTGCAAACTTGACTCCTGGGCTGGTTTTTTTATCGCGGTCGTCCAATAAAACGTCGTAGCCTAAATCTACTAATGATTGGTAAAGAGCATTGCCTCGTTCAACTACTTCTTCAGATTTGTGAGCGTCAATCAAAACAATACTAACTTGGAAAGGGGCGAGGGCTTGTGGCCAAAGTATTCCACGGTCATCGAAGTTTTGTTCAATGGCAGCAGCCACGACACGAGATACACCGATGCCATAGCAGCCCATTAACATGGTTTTCTGCTTGCCGTTTTCATCTAAAACGGTGGCATTTAAGGCTTTTGCATACTTGTCGCCTAATTGGAAAATATGACCCACTTCAATGCCACGTTTAATCTCTAATGTGCCTTCGCCATCGGGGCTGGCATCACCTTCAACAACGTTACGGATATCTTCAATACGACCAATATTGGCGTCACGGCCCCAGTTGGCTCCGGTTAGGTGTATGTCATCTTTGTTGGCACCGCAGGTAAAGTCAGCAATAACGGCGGCACTGCGATCGACAATGATCTCTATGTCTATTTGACATGGGCCAATAGAGCCGGGCTTGCAGCCAAGCGCTGAAATAATATCTTCTTCTTGAGCGAAGGCTAAAGGGTTGGCCACACCAGCTAGCTTTTCGGCTTTAAGTTCGTTTAGCTCGTGATCTCCGCGTAATACAAGCGCTACAAGGGCAGGCTTTTTACCTTCCTTTTGCTCTTTTTCGGAAAGCTCGCCCTCAACAATAAGTGTTTTAAGTACCTGCCGAGCACTGATGTTCAAAAAATTACTGACGTCTTCGATGCTGTGTTGGTCGGGTGTAGGAACTTCGCTTAGCTCTTGGCTAGCTGTTGGGCATTCAATGTCAGGCGCTACCGCTTCGGCCAATTCTACGTTGGCGGCGTAATTGGATTGATTGCTGAAAGCGATGTCGTCTTCACCAGATGACGCCAATACATGAAACTCATGAGATACGGCGCCACCAATAGAGCCGGTATCGGCATTTACAGGGCGGAAATCTAAACCAAGGCGAGTGAAAATCTTGGTATAGGCTTCATGCATGCGTTCATAGGTATCGTTTAGGGAATCTTCGTTTGCATGGAACGAATAAGCATCTTTCATTAAAAATTCGCGAGCTCGCATTACACCAAAGCGTGGACGGGTTTCATCGCGAAACTTGGTTTGCACCTGGTAAAAATTAACAGGTAGCTGACGATAGCTGTTTAATTCATTGCGAGCCAAGTCGGTGATAACCTCTTCGTGGGTCGGGCCAATGCAAAAATCACGATTATGGCGGTCTTTAATGCGCATAAGCTCGCCGCCATATTCAAACCAGCGGCCACTTTCTTCCCAAAGCTCTCCAGGCTGTACGGCTGGCATAAGCAGTTCAAGTGCGCCTGCAGCATCCATTTCTTCACGTACAATTTTTTCAACTTTTCTAAGGGTGCGTAATCCAAACGGCAACCAGGTATAAAGACCGGATGCCAGTTTACGAATCATGCCGGCTCTTAGCATTAGCTGATGACTGGTAACAACGGCATCAGAAGGGGATTCTTTTAATGTGGCGATTAAAAATTGGCTAGCGCGCATTAAGAAATTTCCATAAAGCGTAACAATATTAGTGCTGGTTGGTATTCAAGGGCAAAGTCCCTGAGTAATACCAACTCTTTACAAAGCAGCCGCAAATTGTATGCTGCACAGCCCTTTTAAACAAATTTTTAATCATGTTTGAGTTTATATCGTATCAAAATACTCCAGCTGGCAAGATTCAGCTGCAATCTGGCTCTGGAAGCGTTGAATTGGTGAATACCCTGGCAGTGGTAGCAGGAGAAGTAGGGCAATACGAGGTGCAGGCGCAAGGTTCGATGCCTGCCCTTGAATCGTTTCTATATTTACCTATTAAAGGCGCGCGAATGGTAAGCCTCAAATTGCGAGTGATAAGTGTGACGAAACTCATCTCGCCGCATGGTGGTTGGAAGGCAAGCTGCCAAGGTCCAGATGTGAAAGAGTTTAATCTTAGGTGCTTGGATATGAGTTGTGATGAATGCAATGAGATTAGCCAGGTAGAGTTTATTGAATACAGTGATTCCATTGAAGTTGACGCTGTAAGGGCACTAAACCAGCAAGGGTGGCTGGCCAGCCTTGAAAGGCAGGTGTGTCCTAGTTGTTGTAAGGCTGCCCATTGAGCTGGGCGGTTTCTGTTTTTGAATAGAGCGTTTAGTCAAATTTGAGTTTCGTTAAGAGATATTATGTCAGAATACGATTTAGAGTTAGATGCAAAAGGTTTGATGTGCCCTGAACCAGTGATGATGCTGCACGTAAAAGTAAAAGAAATGACCGCTGGACAAGTATTAAAAGTAGAGGCTACAGACCCATCCACCACCCGAGACATTAAAAAGTTTTGCAGTTTTTTAGGGTACGAGCTGATGAGCCAGCAAGAGACTGGTAGTGGTGTGTTTGAATATTTAATCAAAAAGCCATAATAGCGCCCCGCATATTGCAATTTAAGGTGCGCCTTTGTATTCTACTGTATATATGTACAGTTTGCGTGGTGTAGGTCGAATGATCTTCTTACACGCAGGGTTTAAGAGGGAGAAATAAATGATTAATCCAGTAACTATTCAATATATGAGCCGTGAAGAAATAGAGCGCTTATTATTCTCTTTTAGTGCGGAGGCAGGTAATAGCCAAGCTGAAGCGTTTGAGGCGTTGGCTCGTAGGCTGTTAGCGCTACTTGATAAGGCCATTGATTGAGTTGATTGGCCTAGCTATTTTGGTCAAGATAAATTGAAAAAAGCACAGCTTAAAGGAATAACACTGTGCTTTAATTTACTAGGTAAGCTGCCTAGTTAAACCGGGTTATATTGCGTTTGTCCCACCACTCTTTTGCTATTGCCATGCAATCTTGCTGGCTGGTAGCGCGACCCATGAGCCTTGCTACGTAGGCTAGAGTCCCAATAATAGCACCCACTCCATATTCATTTTCTATTTCTCCTGTCCATACTTGTTTAAGCTCACTTAGTTCAAGCGTTTTGGGTTTAACGTGACGCTTAGGAAAGATAGCAGGCCATTCTTCTTCTATTAGTTCATCGCTAAAGCAGTGGTGCATTTTAAATGGCGCGTCCGGGTTGCATTCACATTCCCCGCCTTCGCCTTTTAAAATGGACAAGCGAGAATAGCCCAGTAACTTAGCGCCAACCTGATGTGATGGCCCGTAACCAGGGTGAAACACACCCTGGCTAACGTTGTGACTATTAAGCGGGTTTAATAAGCGTGCGAAGCTGTGAACAGGAGACCTTAGGCCGAAGGTGCTACGTAAATCTATAATGCTTTGCAAAGGCGGGCACAGGTTTTCCATGCCCATGAAACTAAAGTTGTTACTGGCTAATTGATCTTCAACTTCTTGCCAATTATTGGCGGTATCTACATTTAATTCTTTGAGGGCTTGGCGGGTGTAAACTCGTCCAGCCGTATGGCCATCGGCACCGTGCATAAATACTCTAAAACCGTTATCGGCCAGTACAAAGCTGGCTAAAAGGTACCAGGGTAGGTGGCGTCGTTTACCTGCGTAGCTGGACCAGTCTAAATCCACACGAAGTGCTTCAGGTACTTGGGGCTTAATGTGGTTTTTGGTAGCTTGGGTGAAGCCGGCAAGCTCTTCGGCACTTTCTTCTTTTACTCGCAATAGCATCATGAATGCGCCTAACTGCACGTCTTCGCATTCACCATTGAGTATCATAGTCATGGCAGCAAGGGCTTCGTCATAAGTAAGCGAGCGCGAGCCTTTGCGGCCTTTACCTAAAATTCGTACATATTGAGCAAATGGATGTTCTTGGTTCATGGTTGTGTCTTATGTTTATGTAGCGAGTTCAAAGGCAGTTGGGGGGTTTGGGTAACCCGGCAATTTTTGCGGCAAATTTTGCCGGGCTTTCTGGGAATAATGTCATCAAATAAATGCTATTGCCTTTGTCTTGGCCTAGGTTTTCTTTGGTCAGTTTAACCAAGGGGCGATTGGCTGGTGCGACCTGGTGCTTTTGGTAAAAGTCGCGTAACAAGTAAATAACATCAAAATGCGCCTGAGTAAGTACAATACCATCTTGATTGGCTATTTGGTGAGCAATAGATTCATCCCAAAGGGTAAGGTCCAGCAAGAAGCCTTCTTGATCAACTGCTAACGATGGGTGTGAGGTGCTCATATTAATACCAACTAATTACTTTTTCGTGAAGGGTGCATAGTTTCACAAACTCTTGGTAGTCAATGCTTTTGCAAAGTTTGTTGGTTGCAAGGCCTCTAGCCTTTAAATCATCCTGTAGAGCGTAAACAGGATTTGAGATGCTAGGCAAGGTAGGGTGGTTTTGAATATAAATCCCATCTTGCATAAATAATAAGCTGTCTTCATTGTCTATTATATTCAAGCAATCGCTAAGAGAGGTGCTTGAAAAAGGGCTGCGTTGAATCAAATGCAATACCATTAGAATCCCACCACTTTTTCTTGTTGCTTAATAAATGCGCTTACGTCGCTGCGTGAAATTGTTTTAACGCTAAGGGTTAGGTCTGCTTCCAATAGGTTGCGTTCTTCTAGGTCTTCTTTCACTGCGTAAAATTTGTTGATGTCGTAAAGCGGCAATATCTCAAGCGCCGAGCCTTGTGGCTTTAAGTTAATGTCTTGAGATTGCTGATTTTTTAAAAGCTGAAATACGCCGTCACCTAAAAATAAAAGAGAGATATCCTGGTCGTAAGCGGCACTGGTTAATACGTAATCCAGGCCTTCTCGTGCAAGGCTAGAGCCGTAAGGGGCAGTACGTTGAATGATTAATATCTTATTGGTCATATGTGTTACCCAAATGTAATGAGCTGATCGCTGTTAATTTGAGCGTCCAATAACTGGCCCAGGCCAGAAATTTCAAATGGAGCTTGTAAGTTGTACTGAGGTTTATCGTAACGTTTCGCTTCACTTTCGTTAAGCAGGCCTCTTTTTAAAGCGGCGGCTATACAGATAACCAAATCTAACTGATGCTGTTCGGCTAATTTAGTCCATTGGGAGTGTAAATTAAGTTCATCTTGCTGAGGGGTTTGCAAAAAAGAGCCGTTTTGAATGCCTTCGTTATAGAAGAATACACGGTAAATTTCATGGCCGCCTTTAAGGCAAGTTTGCGCAAACTTAAGTGCACTTAAGCCACCCTGTTGAGAGTAGGGGCTGGCCAGCACTAGAAGAGAAAATTTCATGGCGAGTTCGATCTGGAAGGAATAAAAGGCAAATAAAAAGAAGGCAAGGCCTTCTTTTTATTTAAAGCATTAATCGTCGCTAGTGGCGCCAATAATGTGCAGTAAAGCAGTGAACAAATTATAGATGTTCAGGTACAAGCTAACCGTTGCCATAATGTAGTTAGTTTCGCCACCGTTAATGATACGGCTAGTATCAAACAAGATGAAACCTGACATTAATAAAACAATCGCACCGGACAAGGCAAGACGGAATATAGAAACATCAACACCAAAGAAGAAAGAAGCAATCATGCCGCCTACCATACCTACGATAACGACCATCATGCCGGCAAACAAAAAGCCGCCCATGAAAGAGAAGTCTTTTTTGCTGGTTAATACATAAGCAGAAAGCGAGAAGAAAATAATCGCTGTGCCGCCTAAGGCTTGCATTACCATTTCAGAACCACTTGGCAAGGCCAGGTAGCGGTTAAGCATTGGCCCAAGCGCTGCGCCCAATAGACCAGTGAACAAAAATACAACAGGAAGGCCCATGGCAGTATTGGCGGTACGTGGTAGTACCAACCATACGATGGCTAGGGCAGCCAAAGACATGATCATGGCTGCGCCGCCGCCAAGATTCATAGACATTGAAATACCAGCTGTTAGAGCGCTAAAGGCCAGCGTCATGCCAAGTAACATATAGGTATTGCGCAATACCTTTTGAGTGTCTGCACTAACGGCATTTTGTGCAGTGCCTATGCTTCTGTGTTCCATTTTTCGCTCCAAAAATTAAAGATAAGATACTAGAACTGATAATAAGGGCGTTGCAGGGAATTTCAAGTGGCTTATGTAGCTAATTAGCTGATAAATAGGAATCATTAAAGTTTGGGTGGTTGAGCTAAGTCCTTAAAAACTATCAATATTTTATATATATGGTTGACTCTCAAGAAAATAAACGTATTATGCGTGGCCTGTGCGGAGAGGTGGCTGAGTGGCCGAAAGCACCGGTCT
>ERZ1027231.104-NODE-104-length-49542-cov-62.380706_pt1 | contig 49542 bp, 31 predicted proteins | sample MGYA00520866_ERZ1027231 | MGnify/ENA primary metagenome ERZ1027231 (study PRJEB33311, sample SAMEA4378411) | marine metagenome | biome: Marine biome; feature: Fjord; material: Water | collected 2014-07-20T08:00:00Z/2014-07-... | depth 75 m ...
TTTGCTATAAACGTTGCGCAGATTAAGGCATATATCGCGGGGGAGTCGCAATTACCACACTATCAACAGCTTATTGAAAATATGGCTCCATGGCAGACATTGCTTGATGAAGAAATATTATATGTCGCTTCTGATAAGGGGCTGTATGCAATTAATATATTGAATAATCATAGCGAGTTTCTGTTTGGCTTTAGCGATTATTTTGATGATATTACCGATGATAATATAAAAACCTTGATTAAAGATAATCGCGGTATTTTCTGGCTAGGCTCAAACACCGTTGGTGCTTATCAATGGGACCCTCAAAAAGAATTAGTTAAAAATTATGGCTATGAAAGAAATAACCCTGCTAGTTTGAGTTATAACGAAGTGTGGCATGCTTTACCTGACAGTCTAAATCAGGATTTACTTTGGGTTGCGACCTCAAATGGTTTGAATTTAATTGATCTAACTGAGCAACGAGTGAACTCGTTTTTAGTGAACAATGATTCCAAAAGTATCTATACGACAAGTCATATTTATAAATTGTTAACTTTATCACCAGAACAGTTATTGGTTTCGACGGCTCAAGGCGTACAGTTATTTGATAAAAAGCAAGAGAAAACATTACCTTTACCCTTTAATAGTGAAATTAATCAACTGCTTGCCTTGGAGCAGTTCGACATCTTAAAAGAAGGTGATTTCTTATGGTTAACTAACGAAAAAGGTCTTTTTAAAATTAATTTAATTACGTATCAAATTGATACGTTAAGTGAAATTACCACACTGTTTTCCCCTGAACGTTTATTGTATTTCTTGGGCTCATTACCGAGTAGTGATTGGTTTTTACTCACCAGCAATGATGGTTTATGGGGATTTAATACCAGTACACGAGAGTTTATCCAACTTTATCAACTAGAAGGCATACTCGCGGGTGAGAATGTTTATATTGATAACTGGGCAATTGATAAAAATCAAGTGCTTTGGTTAAGCTACAGTGGTAAAGGGCTGATTGGACTGACGTTATCTGATTTTAAAGAGAAATATTTTTACCATAAAGCTAATTCCATTATTGAAAACAATGTTTATGGTGTTATGGCTGATGAGTCCGGAGATATTTGGTTCTCTAGCCACAACGGTGTCTTTATGTTGGATTCAGATAACCAACATATCAGTCACTTTACTCGTAAAAATGGCCTAGGCGCGACTGAATTTAATGCTAGAGCCCATGCATCATTAGCAAATGGTTCATTTGTTTATGGTTCTATGGAAGGTATTAGTATTTTTGACCCTTTACTACTAAAAAAAATACATGATGATGCAAATGTTCAAGTGAACGTTACTGCTGTAGAACTGTTGTCTCGAGATTTAACTTTACCTTTAGTTATTGAAAATAATGCTGTTATTAACCTTAACCATGATGATGTAGGCATTCGTATTGATTTTTCTACTTTTTCTTTTGGTAATGAAAAAAATATCACCTATAAATATCAATTAACGGGACAAGACAATATTGACTTCCCAGCAAGTAGAGAGGCCCATGTTACTTTTCCTAGCCTCACTTCAGGTAAACATACTTTATCTATTCAAGCTAAGTCGCCTTATACCGGAGAGTATTCTTCGCCAGTACATATTAAATTTAATGTAGGCTTTGCCCCTTGGGGCTCACCTTTGGCGATATTACTTTACTCTATAGCCATAATATTAAGCACGGTGATTTGGTATCGTTATCGTAAAACTCAGCAACAAGAGTTACTTGATATTCATGAGCAAGTAAAATATCGTGAAAATCGTTTACAACTAGCCCTAACCGGGAGTAATAGTGAAGTATGGGACTGGCAAGCCGATGAAGACTTAATGTTTGGTAAGCGTATTGCTTTAGATTTAGGTTACCGAGAAAAGGCGCTGTTTTATAGTTTAGAAGAGCATATAGCGCTTATTCATCCTGAAGACCATGATAACTTTATTCATTGTTGGCAGTTATTCATTAATAGTGCCAGCCTAAAAGATAACTTTTCCTGTACCTATCGTTTGAAAACTTCAGATGGACAATGGTTTTGGTATAAAGATTTAGGGAAAATTGTTGCTGTAGATGCCAATAATCATCCTGTCAGAGTAACAGGATCTTATACCAATATTACCGAATCTCGCGCTAATGAAGAGCGTGCACAGTATTACGGAGATGCTTTTCAACAAACTCAGGATTGGGTTTTTATTATCGATGAAAAAATATCCAGAATTACCGCCAATCAGTCAATGCGTGATGTTTTTGATTGGCCTGAAGAAGAGTTTGATTTTAGTGACAAGTTATTAGGCGTCAGTCAGAAACGTCGCATTTTTTATCGTAATTTAATGCTGTCGTTAAAAGAGGGGGAACATTGGCGTGGAGAAGAGTTGATAGTTACCGCTAATCAAGATGAATATCACGTCATTATCAATGTTACAGTAGGCCTTAGTTCAGTAACAAATACGCTTCATTACTTGTTTGTTTTGACGGATATTAGCGCGCAGAAAAGTGCTGAGAGTGAATTGCGATTATTAGCCAATTATGACCACTTAACCGGATTACCCAATCGCACGTTGCTGCTTGAGCGTATTAAACATGCGATTGACTTTTCTAATCGGCGAGACACCTCCATCGCTGTTTTTTTCATAGATCTCGACCGATTTAAACAAGTTAATGACTCGTTAGGGCATGATTTTGGTGATTTACTGTTACGAGAAATCTCTAAACGTTTGCAAAGAGCATTGCGCATTGATGATACGGTCGCACGTATCGGCGGTGATGAATTTGTCGTGCTTTTAGAGAGCTTTGCTAATGAACATCAGCTAGGACGCATTGCAGAAAAAGTTATTGATACTATTGGTCAGTCGATCGATTTAGATGGCAATTTAGTCAGTGTTGGTGCAAGTGTGGGCATTGCATTATACCCTAATGATGGCATTAACTCAGATGCATTATTACGTCATGCTGATGTTGCTATGTATCATGCGAAACAAGCCGGAAAAGCTAATTTTAAATTTTATACGGCACAAATGAACGTCGAAGCCATGGAGCGTTTGAGTAAAGAGTCAGCGTTGAAATTAGCCGTAAAAAATGATGAATTTATTAACCACTACCAGCCCATCATTGATGCTTGTAGCGGTAAAGCTGTAGGCGTTGAGATGTTAATGCGTTGGCAAACACCAACTGACTTAGTGGCCCCAAATCATTTTATCTCTTTATCTGAAGAGCTAAATTTAATTATCTCGATGACAGAAATGGCACTCGAGCGAGTATGTAAAGATTTAAAAGAATGGCACACCATACGACCTGAGTTTTATGTGTCAATAAACTTATCAGTACAACACTTTGTTGAAGCAGATATAGTCTCTTTCATTAGTGACTTATTGGCGCGATATCAATTACCTGCGGACATATTGCGCGTTGAAATCACCGAAAGTTCGCTTATTTCACAACCTGAAAATGCCATTACTACCATGCGTAAGTTATCTTCGTTAGGCCTTACGTTAGCGCTTGATGATTTTGGCACGGGGTTTTCATCATTATCTTACTTAAAAAAATTACCTTTAGATATAATCAAAATTGATCGAAGTTTTGTTTCTGGGATTGGCATAAATGAAGCCGATGAGGCGATTGTTGATACAACGTTAGTCTTAGCGAAAAGACTTAATATGCACTGTATTGCCGAAGGGGTCGAAACGGTTGAACAATTGAATTATCTAGTAGCCCAGCAGTGTCATTATATCCAAGGGTATTTATATAGTAAGCCAAGATCTGCTAAGAAAATTATGGAAAATCTATTGATAGATAAAACCGAACTTATTTCTTCTAGCTGTTAAAGCTATAAAAGCAGACTGCCAATTACTGAAAGTAATTAATATTTTTTTTAATACTTGAATAAAGTGTCATTTGCGCCCACATTCTATTTAAACAATACATTAACTAATGAGTGAACCCATGACACAACATTTTGATTATCTTGCCATTGGCGGCGGTAGTGGCGGTATAGCATCTGCTAACCGTGCAGCAAAATTAGGTAAAAAAGCAGCGGTTATTGAAGCCAAGTACATCGGTGGTACTTGCGTTAATGTTGGTTGTGTTCCTAAAAAAGCAATGTGGTATGCCGGGCAGATATCTGACGCATTGAAATATGCCAGTGATTACGGTTTTGCTCAGCATTTATCTCAAGGCACAGCACAGTTTGACTGGGCGAAATTAGTCGCAAATCGAGAAGCTTATATTGAACGAATTCATGCGGCTTATCAGCGTGGTTTTGATGCTAATGATGTTACTGTTATTGATGGTTTTGCTAAATTTGTTGATAAAAATACTGTTGAAGTAAACGGTGAGTTAATTACCGCTGATCATATTACCATTGCAACCGGTGGTCGTCCTTCACTCCCTAATATTGAAGGTGCTGAGTACGGTATCGACTCTGATGGTTTCTTTGCTTTAACAGAGCAACCTAAAAGCGTTGCAGTCGTGGGCGCTGGTTATATTGCAGTTGAATTAGCCGGTGTTTTTCATGCTTTAGGCACAAAATCTCACTTATTGGTGCGTAAAGAAAAACCATTGCGTGGCTTTGATAACATCCTAAGCGATACCTTAGTAGAGCAAATGGCAAAACATGGTCCAACGTTACATAATCATAGTACGCCAGAACGTATCGAAAAATTAGCGGATGGCACGTTAATCGTTCATCTGACTAATGGAGAAAGCATTGGACCAGTTGATACCTTGGTTTGGGCAATTGGCCGAGAGCCAGCCACCGACAATATTAATTTAGCCGCCACCGGCGTTGTCACCAATGAACGTGGTTTTATCGAAACAGATAAGTATCAAAATACCAACGTTGAGGGTATATATGCAGTGGGTGATAACACTGGCCGTGCACAATTAACGCCAGTAGCGGTTGCTGCGGGTCGTCGTTTATGTGAACGTTTGTTTAACAATAAACCTGAAGAGCATTTAGATTATTCAGGCATTGCCACCGTAGTATTTAGTCACCCTGTTATCGGCACTGTTGGTTTGACTGAAGATGAAGCTATAGCACAATATGGTGAGGACAATATTACTGTTTATAAATCACAGTTCACGGCACTTTATCAGGCTATCACTGAAGATCATCGAGACCCTACACGAATGAAGTTAATTTGTGCTGGCAGTGAAGAGAAGGTAGTTGGTTTACATAGTATTGGCTTTGGTAGTGATGAGTTATTGCAAGGGTTTGCTGTGGCAATGAAAATGGGCGCAACAAAAGCTGATTTTGATAATACCATCGCTATTCACCCCACTTCGGCAGAAGAGTTTGTAACACTTTAGAGCCAAGTTAAAAAGCGCACTTAATGATTGGCTGCTACGTTATGTTCAATATTATAAAGCTTGTATTTGTATAGTTTCCTTTCATCAAGCTCATAGGTCCACTCTAATGCTTTAACGAGCATTGTTTGGGCCTTTTTTAATTTGTTTTGTTTTAAATAAATTTTATATAGCCCCATATATGCTTGGTTGAGGTATGGAGCTTTTACCAAAGCTTTCTTAAAGTAAATCTCTGCTTGTTTAATATTGCCAATATTTTTCGCCGTATAGGCCTCTCCTAACCACTGATAAGGGTCTGGGTCATCCAGTTGGTTTAGTTTGTCTTGTAGGGTATTAACTTCGTCCATACGATGTTGAGACTTAAGCAACATAATATAATTACTTAGTAGCGCTATATTCGTCTGCCCTTTGTTTAGACCTGCTGTATATATCGCCTCAGCTGTGTGTAAATCACCGGATCTTCGGTGAATTACAGCTAGCAGGTTAATTGTTTCAATATTGTTAGTATCTAAGTGGTAAGCCTTATTTGCGTATAAGAATGATTTATTTAAATCTTTATCTGCTAAAGCATCGGCGGCAATATTCTTGTAATACATAGCAAGGAAGGTTCCTAGGGAAAATTTTCTACCTGAACGATGACTTTTACTCGGGAAATAATCAATAACCACAGCAGGATTTGATAGGTAGAAAACATTTTTGTCTGCGATAAAGTTAGGATCGTAGATTATTGTTTGTACATGTGAAGACGATAAAATAACATCATCTTTTTTAGTAAATACAGGTAGAGTACTTACTTTTCTATACGAAAAATCAAGGCCTAGTAATTTTGCATAAGCGGTTGTTAAAATGGCTAAGCTCATGCAATTTCCTTTGTTTAGCCTGATAGCAGTCGTTGCATCATAGGTTTCACCGTAATAGGTGAAGTTAGCTAATCTTTCTGTTAACACTTCGCTTAATGCGTTATGGGGGGCCAACCCATTTGCTATATGTTGATCAACAGTAAAGAGAAATTCCTTTTGCTGTTCCAGCGTTAGAAAAAAAACATCCTCTGTGTTGAGTTGTTCGTTTTCTATATTTGAGAAGAGACTGTAATTTATTGGAATTTTTATGGCTTGATTAATATCTTCACTTTGCTGCGGTTTAGTATTACTTGCGCATGAAGAAATAAGTAAACTGAGCAACAAAGCTAAAGTTAACAGCAGGTAATTTATTAATAATCCTTTATTATTACTTAGTCACGTTCTTCATTATATCTTCTGTTTTCCATATCAAACAACTTATTTATTATATAGGCTATTTGATATGAAATGCCCATTAGCAATTTTAAAAGGCGCATTAATGTTTACTCCTTTTAACGGAGTAAACATTAATCAATAATACGCACAGGCACTATTTTACCAAGCCTTGATAAAACCGACTTTTAGTTCGATTGATTTGCATTCGAATAGTATTAGTACTCTACTCGACAGTAATCGTTATCTTTTTTGAAACAACGGCAGGTTTATGAGGAATATGATGATGATCGCCTAATATAAGCTGCAAAGTATGCTGCCCTTTAGGTAACGTTAAGGTTGTTTGTGTTTGCCCACCACCAAAATGTTGAACATCACCGCCCATCGGCATATCAAAAGCAGGAAGAGCGTCTTTGTCGATTAACAAGTGATGATGACCGGTATGTTTTTTCTCGATACCCGCCGGAGATACACCCATTTCTTTTAAACCAAAGGTTACTGTAAACGTCTCTTTCACTGTTGCACCATCTTTAGGTGAAATAATGTATACCGAGGCATTCGCTGGCGATTCTGATTGCGCCATACTATTAGCATTGACTAGATTAGTAGTTAATAACGCGGGGCTTAAAGCCAATGTAAGTAGTGATAATTGCATAAGTTTTTTCATAATAGTACTCGTTAATTTTTATTTAAAAAGAATTTGGTAAGGTCAAAAATAGTTTTGCCCTAGCTTACTGTCAAAGATTCGAATTAATACAAATAATTAATTGTTAACTTAAGTTAGCGTAATAATAATGAATCTGTTTACTTAGTATGAGCGCTTGTGACTAACAAGCCTTTCGATATCGTACAGGTAAATATAGCAAAATTATGGCCTTATCTAAATAAGAACACTTCTTGTTCTTAATTTTAATTATGTGTTACCCGACTGATTAGTTTTACGAGGCATGATGAATGAGTATCCTGAATAAAACCCCAAGAAAGAATATTGGTCCTTATTTTCATATTTATAATAGGGTCTATTGATCTTTCGCGGTTAAATTTTGTTCGAGATAAAAGCGTTTTAATCGAGGCGAGTAGTGTGTAGCCTAGTCACTCTAAGCAAATACTACTCAACAAAGAGTAAAACGCTTTTAGCCGAATCCTTTGGACAGCGTTTGTTGGTCATTTTTACGGCGTTATCACCTTTTTATGTGGAACAACCACATGACAAAGGCTCTGCCTTGTATAAATACCCAACAAACCGCTGCAAAAACAATCTCGAAAGATCAACAGACCCTAATGAAGGAACAATTTTTTCATCGAAAAAATATTTATTTGCCCCTCTGAAAAAATTACTCAACTGGTGGATCTCTTGCTAGCTATTGCCCTTACTCGCTTATGTTTTTTTGTTATTTAAAAGTGTTAAAAATCGGTAAAAAAAGTTTAATAATGCGCTGGTAATCATGCCAAATTCTGATAATCTCTTACCTCGTTATTTTCTCTAGTTGATTTTTTGTACAACTGAAAAATAGCTTGATAATAAAATTATCCACATATAAGCAAAATAAAAACATTGTGTATTAAAATACACAAGTTCAATAGTTTTTCACAGTAAAACCAAACTGTTATGTCTACAAAGTCAGATTTGCCATTGGCAATTTCCTGGCTATTTTTCGTACTTGATCACAAGGTTATCCACAAGCAGTACCAATAAAGCGCACTGATAAAGTGGAGCCTACTTGCGCTTTGTGGCATGCTTAGCCACCTTTAGCTTAATTTAGTCGCTTCGCGTATTTCATATGACAACTTCTTCAACCTCTCAAGACTCTAATAATACAAAATCACCCTTAATTTTGGTCGATGGTTCATCGTATTTATTTCGAGCCTATCATGTACCCTATTTGCAAGCACTTTCAACGGCAGACGGTCAACCAACCGGAGCTATTACTGGTGTATTGAACATGTTGAGAAGTCTGAAAAAAGACTACCCGAATGGCAATATAATCGCTATTTTCGATGCAAAGGGTAAAACTTTTCGAAATGACATGTACCCAGAATACAAAGCAAATCGTCCACCTATGCCTGATGATTTACGTAGCCAAATTGCACCTTTGCATGAAATTATTAGTGCAATGGGCTTACCGCTCATAGTAACTCCAGGTGTTGAGGCTGATGATGTTATTGGAACCTTGGCAAAACAAGCAGATGAATTAGGTATCGAAACGGTTATTTCGACAGGCGATAAAGATATGGCGCAGTTAGTCACTGAGCATGTTCGTTTGATTAATACTATGACAGACGTAGAAATGGATGTTGCAGGTGTCAGTGAAAAATTTGGTGTTCGACCTGATCAAATAATTGATTACCTTGCTTTGATGGGCGACAAAGTGGACAACATTCCTGGTGTTGTAAAGTGTGGACCTAAAACAGCCGTTAAATGGTTAACTGAACACGGTACCTTGGATGAGGTCATAGCCAACGCAGATAAAGTGAAAGGTAAAATTGGTGAGAACCTACGAGATGCTTTAGAGCAGTTACCCTTGTCTTATCAATTAGCGACTATTAAATGTGATGTTGAATTAGAGCAAACTGCCGCAGAATTAGGCCCGAAAGCACCAGATATTGCAGCGTTATCTGAACTTTATCAAAAATTTGAATTAAAACGTTTATTAGCGGACTTAAATAAAGGTGGTAACGAAACAAGTACCACGGATGCAAAAGCCACGGTATCTAAAAACTCAGCAGATGAACAAGCAGCAGTGATTGAAGTTGTTGCCGTTGAAGAAAGTCAATATGATATTATTTTAGATAAAACACTTTTTGAACAATGGCTTAACAAGTTGCAAGAAAGTGATGCCTTTGCTTTTGATACTGAAACCACGAGTGTCAACTATATGAAAGCTGACTTAGTTGGCTTATCGTTTGCTATTGAAGTTGGAAAGGCAGCCTATGTGCCATTAACACATGATTATGAAGACGCCCCTGAACAACTGGATAAAGATTGGGTTTTAGCGCAATTAAAACCGTTACTCGAAAGTACCTCGATTAAAAAAATTGGTCAAAACCTTAAGTATGATGCCAATGTATTAAGCCATTATGATATTGCTTTACAAGGCATTGAATTTGACACCATGATTGAGTCCTATTGCTACAATAGTGTTGCTACCCGCCATAATATGGATGCATTAGCACTGAAATACCTTGATTATAAAACGGTACACTTTGAAGATATTGCCGGTAAAGGTGCTAAGCAGCTTACTTTCAATCAGATTGACATTGAGAAAGCGGGACATTATGCCGCTGAAGATGCGGATATTACCTTGCGATTGCATCATGCTATTTTCCCTGCACTAGAGCAAACAGCGTCAATGTTAAGTGTGTTCAATGACATTGAAATGCCGCTTTTACCTGTACTGGCTCGTATGGAGCAAACGGGTGTATTAATTGATAGTGATATTTTAGCCGAGCAAAGCTTAAGCATAGGACAGCGATTAGCTGAGCTAGAAATTGAAGCACATAATTTAGCGGGTAAAAGCTTTAACCTATCATCACCGAAACAATTACAGCAAATTCTTTTTGAAGAGTTAAAAATCCCGGTCATCAAAAAGACACCAAAAGGTGCGCCGTCAACGGCAGAAGAAGTGTTACAAGAGTTAGCACTTGATTACCCATTGCCTAAGATTATTTTAGAAAATCGCGGCCTAAGTAAACTGAAGTCGACCTATACTGACAAGTTACCGTTAATGGTTAGCGAAAAAACTAATCGTTTACATACATCGTATCACCAAGCGGTTACAGCAACGGGTCGTTTATCTTCAACCGATCCAAACTTGCAAAACATCCCAATTCGCAGTGAGCAAGGTCGCAAAATTCGCCAGGCTTTTATCGCACCAAAAGATCACAAAATAGTCGCGATAGATTATTCACAAATTGAATTACGCATAATGGCGCATTTGTCGAATGATAAAGGCTTAGTCACTGCCTTTAGCGAAGGTAAAGATATTCATAGAGCAACAGCCGCAGAAATTTTTGCCGTTGATCTGGATGACGTGACTACCGATCAACGCCGTAGTGCAAAAGCCATTAATTTTGGTTTAATTTATGGTATGTCAGCATTTGGTTTAGCGAAGCAACTCCATATTGGTCGTCAGCAAGCGCAAGAGTATCAGGATAAGTATTTTCAGCGTTACCCAGGGGTATTAACGTATATGGAAGATACTCGTCAACAAGCGAGTGAGCAGGGCTATGTTGAAACCTTGTTCGGTCGTCGATTATATCTGCCTGATATTAATGCTAAAAACGGTATGCGTAAAAAAGCAGCTGAGCGTGCAGCAATCAATGCGCCTATGCAAGGTACTGCGGCTGATATCATTAAAAAGGCGATGTTAGCGGTAGATCAGTGGTTACTCGAGCAAAATGATGACCGTATTAAAATGACTATGCAGGTTCACGATGAACTTATCTTTGAAATACATCAAGATATCGTTGAAAAAACCACGCAGACGTTAGTCACGCTAATGAATGATGCAGTAGAGCTCAGTGTACCGTTAATTGCTGAGGCCGGTAGTGGTGATAACTGGGATGAAGCGCACTAATTTTTTCAAAAGCTAGCGCAGATTAACCAGTAACAAGCAAGGTTCATGCACTGATAAGAAAAAACCATTCAATGTTTATATGTTGAGTGGTTTTTTTATACCTAGAGTTAATTGTCGCTGTACATCGTTCACCCACTGAATTTTGTGAGATATTTGCTATAGGGATTGTCTTAGGCGTTAGAGTAGCGCTCTTTATTGCCTAACCAACGCTGTATCAGTGCTTGGGCACACTCAGGTTGCTGGCGTGATAATAAGTATGCCTGCTGTTTTATTTCAGGTATTAGGTAACCATCACGTACGAGATCGGCAATTTTCAGCAGTGCTAGCCCTGTCTGTCGGGTACCCAGTAATTCACCGGCGCCGCGGATCTCAAGATCTTTTTCTGCAATCACAAAACCATCATTGCTCTCACGTAATACGGCTAAACGTTTAGTGGCGGTTTTTGATAAGGGCGCTTTATACAATAACACGCAAAAAGAGGCGACAGAGCCACGACCAACACGGCCACGTAATTGATGCAGTTGCGCTAAGCCTAAACGCTCTGGGTTTTCTATAACCATTAAGCTGGAATTAGGCACATCAACACCTACTTCAATTACCGTAGTGGCAATGAGCAGGTGCAAATCACCTGCTTTGAAGGAATCCATAACCTCCTGCTTTTCAATGGCCTTCATTCTGCCATGCACTAAACCCACTTTTAATTCAGGTAATTGCGCTTGCAATAATAGCGCAGTATCTTCAGCCGCTTGGCACTGCAATACTTCAGATTCTTCGATTAAGGTGCAGACCCAATAAGCTTGTCTACCGTCATTTACACAACCTTGACGTATCCGTTCAATGACATCCCCGCGGCGCAAGTCGGGTAAGGCAACAGTATTTATCGGGGTGCGACCCGGAGGAAGTTCGTCAATAACTGAGGTATCTAAATCAGCATAAGCAGTCATGGCTAATGTACGAGGAATAGGTGTTGCCGTCATGATCAATTGATGGGGGTATTTATTCTCGAAAATACCTTTTTCACGTAATGTCAGTCGTTGATGCACACCAAATTTGTGCTGTTCATCAATAATCACTAAGACTAGGTTTTTAAAGATCACATCGGCTTGAAAAAGAGCATGTGTGCCGATCACCATTTGCATATCACCGCTGGCAATTTGCTCGAGGGCAAGTCTTTTCGCTTTTGCTTTGGTTTTACCTGCAAGCCAGCCAACATTAATATCAAGAGGCGTAAACCAGTTAGCAAAGTTAATCGCATGTTGTTCGGCCAATATTTCTGTCGGTGCCATCAACGCAACTTGGTAACCCTGACTAATGGCGGTTAAGGCGGCCAGCGCTGCTACTAAGGTTTTTCCTGAGCCGACATCGCCTTGAACTAAACGCATCATGGGTTGAGCTTTAGCTAGGTCAGTTTTTATTTCATCGACAACGCGGGTCTGGGCATTTGTGGGAGAAAAAGGTAAAGAGTCTAAGAATTTTTGATTAATTTTCTCATCACCCAATAGCGATACTGCATCATGCACATCACTATTTTGTCTAAGTTTAAGCATGCTTAAATTGTGGGCAAGTAATTCTTCTTTAATTAATCGTTGCTGAGCAGGATGACGACCTTGCTCTAATTGCTCAACCGAGACATCGGGTGGCGGCCGATGAATAATAGTTAATGCTTCACTCAGAGAGTATTGCTCGTTAAAAATAGTGGCTGGTAATAGTTCTTCTACTTGCCCTCGCTGCAATCGAATTAAGGATTGTTCGGTTAAGCTGCGTAGGGAAACTTGCCTTAGCCCATCGGTACTAGGATAAACAGGCGTTAACGTTTCCTCAACGGGAGTTAACGCGATATCATCATCAAGGGATTTATATTCGGGGTGAACAATTTGATAGCCACGTGGCCCACGTTTTACTTCGCCGTAGCAGCGTATGGTTTTGCCAATAGCTAAGCTATTTTTTTGGCTGGCAGAGAAACTGAAAAAGCATAGTTGAATACTACCAGTACCGTCATGGAGAGTAACTACCAGCATTCGGCGTTTACCATGAGTGATTTGGTTATCCGTTATTTCACCAATAATATTGGTTGAAGTACCCACTAATAAGTCACGTACAGTGGTAACTCGTGTTTTATCTTCATAGCGTAAAGGCAGATGAAAAAGCATATCTTGCACCGATAGCAAGCCAATTTTCTCTAGTTTTTCCGCTAAACTAGGTCCGACACCTTTGAGTGTACTCAGAGGAACTTGTGATAATCGGCTTAATGCTTCCAGTGCCATACAGTGATTCCTAGTGTTTAGTCATCAATGTGTTGCCATGCACTTTTATTCATTTGCATTTTTTGCCACCACTCTTCATCAGCGACAATTTGACCTGCTTCATCAATTTCTGGGTAAGGTAACCCCTTACGTTGACAGGCTTCTGCAAAGATAGGGTGACCCCCTTCAAACAAAGTACGTTGACGGCGCTCATTACTTAAGCGAGCTTTATCATACATACCCGCTGCAGAGCGCTGGCGTTGTGCTTCGTATAAAACCACCGAACAAGCGACCGAAACATTTAATGATTGCACCATGCCAACCATAGGAATAACAATATGCTGATCAGCTAGCTTAAGTGCTTCTTCTGAGGTGCCAAACTTCTCCTGGCCTAAAATAATGGCGGTGGGTTTGGTATAATCAATTTCGGTAAAATTAACCGCAGTATCTGACAAGTTAGTGACCAAAACTTGCATGCCTTGGGCTTTTAACGCGGCAATGGCATCGGCTGTTTTATGGTAATTGTGGACATCAATCCAATTTTGGCTGCCTGCGGCACTACCACCGCGCACTTCCGCCTCTTCACTCTTCCATACCGCATGAACATCACTAATACCAATAGCATCACAAGTGCGTACTACGGCGGCTAAGTTATGAGATTTGTGTAAGCCTTCCATGCAAACCGTTAAATCAGGCTGGCGTTTATCTAACATGGTATTAATACGTTCTAATCTATCTGGAGTCATTTTGGTTAATTCTGTAAAAGTAAAAGGCTAAATATGTTAAATGAATGATATTTAAGCAAAGCCGTTAAGCTGTGAGTCCATTGAGCTTATACTTATAAGTGATGCGGACGAACAGCGTAGACAATGCCGATTAAATATTTTTCATGACACATATTTTAGTTAACGCTAGGAAGTTCCATTACACCATCAATTTCAATATCAACGTCTTTTGGTAACTTAGATACTTGTATTGCCGCTCTTGCTGGATAAGGCTGGCTAAAATAGCGACTCATGATATCGTTAACGGTGGCGAAGTTACTTAAATCGGTTAAGAATATATTCACTTTAACCATGTCATTAATGTCGCCACCTGCTGCTTCACATACGGCAACTAGGTTTTTAAATACTTGTTCTGCTTGCTCAGCAAAGCCACCTTCAATAACAGTCATTGTTTCCGCAACGAGTGGAATTTGGCCTGATAAATAAACGGTATTGTTTACTTTCACTGCTTGGCTATATGGGCCAATGGCGCTAGGAGCTTTGTCTGTACTGATAATGCTTTTCATAATCTTTCCTTTAGTAGTAATCTTTAAAGAGCCTTTGAGGCTACTGTAATAACTGTTTATTTATTTCGAATGACGCGCTGAACATCAATCATCACTTTAATTTTTCGAATAATATCTGCTAAATGTATACGATCTCGACAAGTAATTTCCATGTCTATTACGTATAAACCTGCTTCTTTTTCACCTGAATTTAGGTTGTGAACATTAGAACCACATTTTGCTACGGCATTGGTTAATAATGCTAATGCACCTTGGTGGTTAATGATTTCTACCCGCAATTTAGCGATAAATTCTTTATCGATATCGCTATCCCATTTTACCGGGAACAAACTGCCTTGGTCGTGACCTTTAATATTACGACAACCTTGCTGATGGACCATTAACCCTTTACCCGGACTGAGGTAAGCTAAAATAGCATCGCCAGGGATAGGGCGACAACATTTACCGTAACTCACTAGCATGCCTTCTGTACCTTTTATCGGCATTTTGGTCTTAGTACTGGTGGTAGGTTCGTTATCTTCAGTAAAACCATCGGTTAGTTGTCTAGCAATACCTATACTTAGAGCATTACCTAAACCTATGTTAGTCAATAGCTCTTCAAAAGTAGCGTTGCCGCTTTTTTGTACTACTTCGTTGATTTTTTCTTGAGCTAAATCTTCAAGTTTAGTTTTACCCAGTGCGTGACTTAATAAACGTAAACCTAAAGCATGGGACTCATTTTTTTCACAGCTTCTTAAATAAGTTCTGATTTGTAAGCGAGCTTTAGCAGTAACAACGAAGTTTAACCAGGTTGCATTTGGTCTAGCTGACGCTGAAGTAATCACTTCAATCGTTTGGCCAGAGTCAATAGGTCGACTCATTGGAAACGGCTTACGATCAACTTTAACACCAACACAAGAATTACCCACATCAGTGTGTACCGCATAAGCAAAATCAATTGCCGTTGCGCCCATTGGTAGTTCAATAATGCGACCGTCTGGGGTGAAGACATAAATTTCTTCAGGAAATAAGTCAGACTTTACGTTTTCAATAAACTCAAAAGAACTACCAGCACTTTGTTGTAGTTCTAATAAACTTTGCATCCAACGACGGGCTTTCATTTGTGCCGTAGTGCCTGTGTTATCGCCATCTTGTTTGTATAACCAATGAGCCGCAACACCCTTGTCGGCCATTTGGTCCATATCATGAGTACGGATTTGAATTTCTACCGGAATACCATGCGGACCAATTAATGAAGTATGCAGTGATTGATAACCATTGGTTTTTGGGATTGCGATGTAATCTTTAAAACGCGTTTCAATTGGTTTGTAGAGGTTATGCATGGCGCCTAACGCACGGTAACAGTTATCAATTTTATCATGCACGATAACGCGGAAAGCGTAGATGTCCATAACTTCATTGAACATTAATTCTTTATTAAGCATTTTACGATAAATGGAGTAGAGGTGTTTTTCTCTGCCCATAATTTGCGCATCAATGCCGCTTTCAGCTAGACGGGCGACAATCTCTTTTTCAATATTATCAATAATCGCTTTACGATTACCTCGTGCACTTTTTACAGCAGATCTTAAAGCACGAGAGCGCATAGGGTAGAGTGCTTCAAAGCCGAGTAGCTCTAATTCATTTTTTATATCATGAATACCTAATCGGTTAGCTATTGGTGCATAAATCTCTAATGTTTCGCGGGCAATTCGACGACGTTTATCTGGTCGTAAAGCACCTAAAGTACGCATGTTATGAGTACGATCAGCAAGTTTAATTAAAATAACACGGATATCTTGCACCATAGCAAGTACCATCTTACGAAAGTTCTCCGCTTGCATTTCTTCCTTGTTATCAAATTTCAGCTTGTCGAGTTTACTGACACCTTCAACGAGTTCAGCGACGGTATGGCCAAAAAGCTCAGCTAATTCGTCTTTGGTCACTTCAGTATCTTCAATTACATCGTGCAGTAACGCAGCCATGAGAGTTTCATGGTCTAGGTTCATCTGGGCTAAATTGATAGCTACAGCAACGGGGTGAGTTATATAGGGATCACCACTAGATCGCATCTGACCATCATGAGCATCACGCGCTACGATGTAGGCGTGTTTCAATAAATCAATTTGTACTTTTGATAGATAAGTAGAGCTAAGTTCTTTTAAAGGTTCAAATAAGTACACCTAAAACTCCAAATTGAAGGGGAAGTGAGGGTAATTCGAGTATATACCCTAGTATGTTACTAATGTTACCTCGAAACGCACGCTTCAGAAAGCATTAAAAGCCCTAGAGGCTAGGCTTTGATTGAAGTTTCATTAATATAATACCAATTCCACTAAATTTATTCCCACCTCAGAGCTATGTCAGAAGAGTTATAACAAACAAAATTTTTGCTGGTATAGTCATTCTATATCTCACAAATTTGTGCAGTTATTGCTTTTCTGACAAGCTCCCAAGGGCGAGTTTAAAAGGCTTACATGCTGTGTTATTGATTTTGACAAGGGAATAACCATTCTCTTCAATCAACGCCTTGCCTTTAAGCACTTTAATTCTCGCTGAGCGGGAAATAACTTAATGGACTTGGTATAACTAGAATACCCAGCGATACGTCCGGTTTTCAAGGAAAAAATTAAATTATAGCAATAAAAAAACGCGTAACCTATTTTCTGACAATAGGCAGAATGAGGTACGCGTTTTTTAAGAGCTTATATTGATATCTTCTCAAAAGAGAAGGTATTTATATTAGCTTAATTCGTCTTGTTGACCACCAACAATCGCTGCAACAGCATCTAATTCAGCAGTATCTTGCTGAATTTGTTGTGCACGATCAGAAGTGTTCATAATGTCTGTAGTAATTAAGCCTGCTTCGATTTCACGCAAAGCAATTACAGTTGGTTTGTCATTTTCGACATCAACCAATGGATCTTTTCCACCCGTTGCAATTTGACGAGCACGACGTGATGCAACTAGCACCAAATCAAAACGATTGCCGACTTTATCTACGGCATCTTCAACAGTTACGCGAGCCATCTGGGCACTCCAACTAATAAAACAACTTACAAAATAGCTGCGTAGTTTACTGCCCACTCACTAATTAAGCAAGCGATACCCTATACAACAAGCGAGATTTTTGCCTATTCAGTTGGCTCTACTGTTTCAATGTTCAGTAGTTTGCTAAATAAGCTCTGCTGCGCGATGCTTTGCTGACGACATTTAAGGCGCTGATTATTTACTACGGTGGTAAGATCAAGCAAGGCTTGATCGAAATTGTCATTAACAATGACGTAATCAAATTCATTATAATGTGAACATTCAGCTTGTGCTTGTGCCATGCGACTAGCAATCACTTCATCACTGTCTTGGCCACGACCTCTTAAGCGACTTTCTAACTCTTCCCTAGAAGGCGGGCTAATAAAAATAGTTGTTACGCCAGGCTTCTTCATACGAACTTGTTGAGCGCCTTGCCAATCAATATCTAGAAAAACATCAATACCTTGTGCAAGCTGTGCATCAATAGCGGCTTCTGACGTACCGTAATAGTTACCAAAAACCTCAGCATACTCATAAAAAGCATTTAGGCTAATTTGTTTTTTAAATTCAGCAATGCTAACAAAGTGATAATGCTCGCCATTATTTTCACCCGGGCGGGCATCTCGGGTGGTATGAGAGATAGATACCTGCATAGCTCTTGTCGAAGCTTGGTTATCTGTTTTTAGCAATGCATTGATAAGGCTTGATTTTCCAGCACCACTTGGCGCTGAAAGAATAAATAAATTACCGGGAACAATCACAGGGATTTCCTTGAGTTACTATTGAGAATAAAGATTAGCCAATAAAAAAGGCTGAACCTTATTTTACTCTATTAGAATAAAAAAAGCTCAGCCAGATTTTTTTGCTCTTTTAGCAGATGACTTACGAGAGTACTAAAGCACTTTAGCAATAGATTGTGCTAAGTAATCAACATTGCTATTGGCAATACCAGCAATACTCATGCGGCTAGAGCCGACTAAATAAATACTGTACTCATCTTGTAGTTGTTGAACTTGCTCAGGAGAAAGCCCTAAGAAAGAGAACATACCCTTTTGACGGCTAATAAAGCTAAAGTCGCGCGTAACGCCATTTTCAATAAGCTTATCAACAATCAATGTACGGTTGCCATTGATGCGATCACGCATTTCTTTTAATTCTGCATACCACTCGTTGCGTAGTTCATCTGAACTTAAGATAGTTTCAACAATAGCGGCACCATGTGCTGGCGGCATAGAGTAGATAACGCGCACAACGTAAAGTAAAACAGAGTTAGCAATATCCACTGCAATGCTTGATTCTCCAATGATGGTACAAGCACCAATGCGCTCGCGGTATAAACCAAAGTTTTTAGAACATGAACTACAAACAATCATTTCTTTGACTGTTTCAGCCATTAGACGTAAACCGTAAGCATCTTCGTCTAAACCTGCGCCAAATCCTTGATAAGCCATATCAATTAATGGCGTGAAACCAACATCTTTGGCGACTTCAGCAACTTGTTGCCATTGTTCATTGTTTAAGTCCATACCACTTGGGTTATGGCAACAAGCGTGTAATAACACAACATCATCACTGCTAACTTCTTTAAGGGCATTTAACATACCGTCGAAGTCTAAGCTTTTGTTTTCATAATCGTAATAAGGGTATGTTTTAACGGTTAAACCAGCAGCTGCAAATAAACCAGTATGGTTTGCCCATGTTGGGTTACTTACCCAAATAGTTGCGCCAGCTTTGCAGGATTTAATAAATTCTGCAGCAACACGTAAAGCACCAGTACCACCAGGAGTTGAAATGGTACGAGCACGATTTTCATTTAATACTTTATGCTCAGCGCCAAAAATAAGTTTAGCCATTTCGTCATTAAAGACAGGTGAGCCTGTTGGGCCAATGTAAACTTTACTATCTTCAGTATTGGTACGATGTTGTTCAGCTTTTTTAACACAATCTAAAACAGCAGTATGGCCTGCTTCGTTTTTGAATACGCCAACACCCAAATCAATTTTATTTGGGTTGTTATCTTTTTTATATTTAGCCAATAATCCAAGAATTGGATCGGCAGGCAAAGCCTTTAAACTACCAAACATGACAGAAGTTTACCTTATGGTTTATTGAGAGTTACGTCCATAAGGCATCATCGCACTTATGAGTTCAAACTCTCGAATTTTTAATCACTCAAGCATAACGTAAAGTTAGGGCGAAATTAAAGTCATTTTTGTGCCATATAGTGACAAAAGTAAGATTAATTTGTGCGGATGTTGCTCATTATTTTATAAGTGAAAAATTATTTATTGAATAAGAGGTTTTGTTGCTGATTAAATTAACTAAAAATTATTGGTAATCGCAGCAATCACGCCAATAGCACCGCCAAAGATGCCACCCCAAACAACGAGCCAACCAAGATGTTTTTTTATCATTTCTTGAACGATTTCTTTAACCAATTGTGGGGTCAATTCATTAAGACGTTTTTCAATAATATCGCTGACTTTGTCCCGCATGCCGGAAATGATATCTGGCTGTTCTAATTCTTCACGTAACAAAGTATTAAATTGCTCACTTTGTGCGATATCTTGTATAGAGACTTTCATTTTCTCAATGAATGGTTCTCTCATCGGCTGCAAAGCCTCGCTGCCACCGACCATGGCCAACATACTACCAAAAGAAGAGTTCTCAACAACAGATACTAAACTGTCAAAAGCAGGTGATAGGTCAATCCTCTCGATGACAGGCGCTAAATCAATAGTACTGGCTTTTCCTGAACTGTCAGACAGGAATCGGTCAATGTTTTGCTCAGTAAAAAATTGTTCCATCATCAACTGACGAATAGCCACTTTGAACTCTTCAAAGCGCGCAGGAATGACACCCGAACCGTACAATAATGGCACCTTTTCAAATAGCATATACACAGCAAGCCAGTTAGTGATTGCGCCAGATAGGGCAAAAAGTCCTAACGTGAAAAGAATATGATGCTCGCTAACATAGCCCCCTATTGTACAAGCTAATGCAATAAGGTTAGTGATTAGGCTTTTGTTCACGAAATACTCCAAGATGATTTATACCAATCAGATTAATTAATGATTCAAATTTTAATGAGAATAAATTTTCAATAATAAGGCGCTTGAATGATCAATAGCTGGCTATTGAGATTGAAAGCAACGATGTTATTGGCTATTTAGACCATTTAAAAAGATCACTTAGTTAGTCTGGTTGGTATTAGTTAATTTTTTAAGGCGGCTATGATAGCATTTAATTTACATACCTTAAAAATAGATAACTCAGTGATGACAGCTTCTTTGAAAAGTATCCTGACGTTAATAACGTTATTTTTCATTAACGCCTGTGGTGCGGATAACTCAGCAGATTCTGTTTGGCGTGAATTACCACTAAAAAATACGGTATTATTAACCTTGCCACATGGCAAAGTCGTTATTGAATTAGCCCCTCAGTTTTCACCAAAGCATGTTGCTCAGTTCAGTCAGTTAATCCAACAAGGTTTTTACGATCAAACAAGTTTTTACCGTGTGATAGATGGTTTTGTCGCTCAAGCAGGCCCAAAAGATGGCAGTAAAAAAGACCGCTCGGTGCCATTGCTAGCGATGGAAGCCGAGTGGCAGACAGATAAAAACTGGGCATACACTCCGGTACAGGAAAATGATTTATTTGCTGAGCAGACAGGTTTTAAAGACAGTTTTGCCCTTGGCTACCAAGCAAATAATGACGGCAGTTCTGGTCGAGCCTGGTTAACACACTGCCCAGGCACTGTTGCAATGGCAAGAAATAATGAAGCTGATTCAGCATCGAGTCATTTCTATTTTGTGATTGGTCAAGCTCCACGGTATTTAGACCGTATTATGACTATCTTTGGCCGTGTGGTTTACGGTATGCAACATATCCAAGCAATACAACGAACGGAAGCTGTGCAAGGTGATTATGCTGTGGACCATCGCGATTTTACTAACATAGTCAGCATGCAATTGATGAGTGACGTGGTAAAAGCAGATCAAATTCATATCGAAGTGGAAAATACTGAATCAACAAATTTTGCTGACCGTCTAGTGAAACGTCGTGCACGTGATAGTGCTTTTTTCTATAAAAAACCACCACCAGTACTTGATGTTTGTCAGGTTCCCATTAGAAGTCGACGAATAAAATAAAATCAGTTAATTATATATGAGTTAGCGGGGGCAAGATTACTGTGTGAAATTGTTATGACTTTGTAATTTTAATTCGTTAGCTGTGTTGAGCTATTTTTGGCGTGTTAGAATAGGCTGTTTATAATACAATTTGTTATGATTAACCGTTAGCTAGGGAGGACATTTTGCTATTTTTTTCATTAAAATTATTAATACAACGCCCCCTGAAACTGGCGCTTAAACACAATAACTTAGCTGCTTTAATTGCTTTTATAAGTTTGTCAGCATGGAGTCATGTTGTTTGGGCTGATATTCAGCCACGCAGTGCGAGCCTTAGTTATTCGCAAAAGTCACTCTCCAATGCTGGTAATCCTGCTGCTGCGGCATTGATTGTTGCGCGTAAAGACCCTCATGTCATGACCGGTGGTTTATTTGAACTTGGCGGTGGGGTTGAATATGGCAATTTAGATGAATTATTTGCCAAAATGGATGAATTATCTTTATTGTTCAATCCCCCCAGTGAAGGTGATGATGGAATTGGTGATGAATTACCACCTACACCAGAAAACCCTGTGAGAAATTATCAATGGGAAGACCTCTTTACCGAGTATCCTGAGTTAGAAGAGCGCCTTGATATTGTTAAAACAAAAGTTGTTACTACTGCCAGCTTATTAGCCTTAATAGCAGCAGAGGGCTACGGTAAAGCTGAACTTAGCAGTGATGCCAGTTTTATTTTGCATGAAGACTTTTTAGGTGGCACCTTACTATTTGGCATGGCATATAAAGGTAATTCAAAAGCCGTTGGCATTTTTGAAGAAATTACATTCGATTCAGACTTTGCAAGAGCGCAATTAAAAACAATACCTGATTTTGATGAAAACGATCCAATACAGGAGCTTGATTTATCAGGCGGCATCAGCTTATTTTATGACCCTTCGAATAATAAAGTAAAAATGTCTATCGACAATGACAGCCTGCTACTGATTAAAGCAACTAAAATAGCGCAGTTTTCTCTATCTTACAGTCGTCATGCTATTCATCACGATGCTGGCGATTTATATTGGGGTATAAAACCGACTTTTTATCGCGTTGGCTTAACTAATGTAAGCACACGTATTGGTCAAGTTACTGATACGGAAGATTTATTTGATGATATCAAAAATGCTGATTATATTTATGAAAATGGTTTCGATGTCGATTTAGGTCTCGTGTGGGCAGCGGATAATTACCAATTGGGGGCTTCGTTAAACAGTCTCTTTGAACACTCATATAAGTTTCCTGACTTTGATAGAGAAAAATTTACTTCATTAAGGATATTGACCCAACTGAATCAAAATAGTGTTTATACTATGGAGCGACAATTGAAGCTTGAAGCCGGTATTTTTACCGATCAACGTCATTGGAGTTTAAATGTTGAATTAGATGCTAACCCCGTTGAAGATCCTATGTATGATGAATCCCAGTGGTTCACATTAACAGGCGACTATGCGGCAGATAGCTGGTGGTTACCGAGTGCACGTTTGGGCGTTAGCCGTAATTTGGCGGGGTCAAAATTAACCTATCTTAATGCCGGGGTTACTGTGATGAAATTTATCAACCTTGATGTGGCAACGACTCTTGATACGGTCACCTTAGATGGTAGCAAACTGCTACGCGGTGCAAATATTCGTTTAGGTGTACAATTTGATTACTAAATGCGAACGCTAGGTTTGTCAGTAAAATTAGCGAATTTACTCAATAGTTAATTTGATTTGTATAACTAATATTACGATGTACTTTATTTCGTTAACTTATAGTTAATATTAACAATATCAAACACACGCTCACCTTCTGGAGTATTTACAATTACTTCATCATCAACGGCTTTACCTAATAACGCACGAGCCATAGGAGAATCGATACTGATTTCTCCTCGTTTGACGTCCCATTCATCGGGACCGACTAAACGATAAACAACTTCAATATCATCTTCGTTGATTAATGTGACCCAAGCGCCAAAAAAGACACGTCCCTCTTGCTGAGGATCGGGATATACTATGGTCAAGTCTTCTGTACGTTTCATCAAAAAACGTACTCGGCGATCTATCTCACGCAAACGGCGTTTGCCATAAATGTATTCAGCATTTTCACTGCGGTCACCCTGTGCAGCGGCTTCACTGACTGAGCGAGTAATTTTGGGGCGTTCGTCTTTCCAAAGAAACTTAAGCTCTTTATCTAAACGGTCCCAGCCTGCGCGGGTTATATAATTTGATCTTTTCATCGTGTTATTTTACATAATAAAGTCGTGCTTTGTTAAAAATATCAAAAATAATTAAAGCTCCGATACTTCACGATTAGCTACCTGAATTTTATCGTAATTGGACTAATAAATGGATCTGATGGGTATTACATAACTTTTCTATCAAGAGTGTAATACTATAAATGACCCAGAGTTATCAAAATGGCTCAGCAGTAAAATTTTCGTCACAACAGTTTTCTGTTATTATGCTGGCCAACATATTATCCTGCTGGAACAGTCTTTCAATGTTAACTATTGCCGAGCAAATAGCTCAAGAACTCAATGTTAACGCGGTACAAATTAATGCCGCTATTACTCTACTTGATGATGGTGCAACTGTGCCATTTATTGCCCGTTACCGTAAAGAAGCAACGCAAGGGTTAGATGATAACCATCTTCGTCATTTAGCGCAGCGTTTAAGCTATTTGCGTGAGCTAGAAGATCGCCGTCAAGTGATTTTAGTTAGCATTAAGCAACAAGATAAGCTCAGTGCTGAATTAGAAAAATCAATTAAACAAGCAGATAACAAAACTCGTTTAGAAGATTTGTATTTACCTTATAAGCCAAAACGACGTACCAAAGGCAAAATAGCCAGTGAAGCAGGTATAACACCCTTAGCAAATAAGCTTTTTAATAACTGGCAACTTTCTCCAACAACGGAGGCCGTGGCTTTTATTAATGAAGCGGCAGGGTTTTCAGATGTAAAAGCTGTGTTAGAAGGTGCGAGTTATATTTTAGCTGAGCGCTTTAGTGAAGATGCAAGTTTACTGGCCAAACTACGTAGTCATTTACTAAAACAGGCGCATTTAGTCAGTAAACTTGTTAAAGGACAAGAAAGAGCTGGAGTCAAATTTCGCGATTATTTTGAGCATAGTGAAAAACTGAAAACAGTGCCTTCTCATCGTATGTTAGCCATGTTACGCGGTAGAAATGAAGGTTTTTTACAGCTTAATATTGATGTCGATCCAGGACAAAGTATTGCAACCTTTAATAGTGCAGAACAACTTATTATTGAGCACTTAACACTTAAATGTTTGTCATCAGGTAGTAAACAACCTGCGACGGAATTTTTAACGAAAGTTGTGCAATTAACATGGAAAACTAAATTAAATATCAGTTTAACCAATGAATTGATTACGAGTTTACGTGAACAGGCAGAAACACAAGCGATAGACGTTTTTTCAAATAACCTTACTGATGTAATAATGGCGGCACCAGCAGGGCCGAAAGTAACTTTAGGCTTAGATCCGGGTTTAAGAACTGGCTGTAAAATTGCCATTGTCGATGGCACAGGAAAGTTATTACATACTGCCACCATATTTCCACATGTCCCGCAAAACCATTGGGATAAGTCACTGCGTACCCTTGTGAACATTTGCCGTCAGCATAAAGTTGAATTAGTAGCCATTGGTAATGGTACTGGCTCACGAGAAAGCGACAAATTAGTTGCTGAGGTGATCCAAACGTTTAAAGCGGATGAAAGCAAAGTGCAACTTACTAAGATGGTGGTGAGTGAGGCTGGCGCCTCTGTTTATTCTGCTTCTGAATTTGCCGCTAATGAGTTTCCTGATTTAGATGTCTCATTACGTGGTGCAGTTTCTATTGCCCGACGTTTACAAGATCCATTGGCCGAGTTAGTAAAAATTGATCCTAAAGCGATTGGTGTTGGTCAGTACCAACATGATGTTAGCCAAAGTCAGCTCAGTAAAACCCTAGATGATGTTGTTGAAGATTGTGTCAATGCGGTTGGCGTCGACCTAAATAGTGCTTCAGCGGCGTTATTAACACGTGTTTCTGGGCTAAACAAAACGATGGCTGGCAATATTGTTGCTTTTCGCGATAGCCAAGGCCGCTTTACCAATAGAAAGCAGTTGAAAAAAGTTGCACGTTTGGGACCAAAAGCTTTTGAGCAAGCCGCTGGTTTCTTACGGATTACAGACGGTGATAATCCGCTAGACCAGTCAGCACTTCATCCTGAAAGTTATCCTGTTGTGGAGAAAATACTCAGTCAATTACAGCTTGATGTAAGTAAAGTACTTAATAACAACGAGCAATTACAATCTCTCGATATCACTCAGTTTACTGATAATGATATCGGTGAAATAACGATTAAAGACATCATTAAAGAGTTAGCTAAACCAAGTAGAGACCCAAGACCTGCCTTTAAAACCGCTAGTTTTGCTGAGGGTGTAAATACTATGGCCGATTTAACGTCGGGTATGATACTTGAGGGAGTGGTTTCTAACGTGGCTAATTTTGGAGCCTTTGTTGATATTGGCGTGCATCAAGATGGATTAGTACATATTTCATCAATCACTGATAAGTTCATTAGTGATCCCCGTGAAATTGTCAAGGCTGGCGAGGTTGTTAAAGTGAAGGTGCTCGAGGTCGATGTAGCTCGAAAACGTATTAGCTTAACTATGCGTTTAGATGAGCAGGTTAGCGGACAAACGAGTAATACTTCTTCAGCTAAAAGTGACAGTAAACACGGTAGTAATAAAGTTAAAAGTCACGAAAATAGTAGAAATAACCAAGGGAAACCACCAGTAAAGCATAATAAATCAAAAAGTAAGAAAGTAGACAATGCCGCTATGGGTAATGCTTTTGCCGATGCTTTTGCTAAATTGAAGAAGTAAAAAGCAACTATTTCAAATTTTTTGCTAAAATATTGTTGACTAACTTAATGAGAATGATTATCATTCATTTCGTTGTTTAGGCAGTGAATGCTCTCTCACTAAATAAGCAGCAGCAAAGCACGGAACTTAGTGGTTATGCTCCAGGACACATAACCACTAAGTTACCACTTTGGGCTCTACATTTTTATTTCGATTTTAAAATTTTTGATGGTTTACCAGTAACACTTTCTTTCTAGCAAGCGTTACTGGTTTTTTTTACGACTTTTTTTATTGCTGATACTTTCTTACGCTATTTTAAAACGACCAACTACCTCAGACATATTATTACTGCTTGTTTTCAATTGTTGGCTAGTTTCACTAAGCTGTTGAGTGGTGACAAGTGATTCATCAGTCATACCTGCTAAATCACTAATACGTAAATTAACCTCATCTGCCGCTTCGCTCTGTTGCTCGGTAGCTCTAGCAATTTGTGTATTCATATCTGAAATAACTGCCATTAACCTGTCTATTTCAGAAAGTGAATCATCCGCTTTTGTTGTTTGATCCACCGTTTGTTGTGAAATATCTTGGCTCACTTTTACCGCAGAGACTGCTGCTTGTGCACCCGTTTGTAACTTTTGTATCATTTGCTGAATTTCATTGGTGCTTTGTTCTGTGCGGTTAGCCAAGGTACGTACTTCATCAGCAACAACTGCAAAACCTCGGCCTTGCTCACCTGCACGTGCTGCTTCAATGGCGGCATTGAGTGCCAACAAGTTAGTTTGTTCAGCGATACCGCGAATCACATCGAGCACTGAGCCAATATTGTCACTCTCTGATGCTAGGCTAGCGACCACGTGACTTACCTCATTGATATTAGTCGATAGCGATTGCATTTGTGTAATAGTGCTTGAGATGATTTTCTTGCCATCCGTGGTATTATTTCTCGCATCATTTGCTGCTTGCTCAGCTGAGCTGGCATTGTCACTCACTTCCTTGATTTGATTAGTCATTTCTTCCATAGCAGTCGCGACTTGCGTGGTAATATCATTTTGGTTTTGGATAAGAGTTTGAGCACTATCGCTAGCACCAGAAACGGCGTGTGCATGATCTAAAACTTGTGCAGTATTGTCGGATACATCTTGTAATGATTGGCGCATTTTGCTGGTGAAATGATTGAAATAGTTAGATAACCGAGAAATTTCATCGTGACCAGTATCGTCTAAAGCATTGGTGAGATCGCCATCACCTTGTGCGATGTCTTTCATCAGCTTCGCGGCTGAGCGAGTCGGCTTTAAGATACTATTACCGATAACATAGCTTAAAATAACGATAAGCAAAGCGATAATGACACTATCAATAATGAGCATATTACGTTGTTTGGCGAAAGTTGCTTCAATATCATCAAGGTAAGTACCTGAGCCAATAATCCATTGCCATGGGGTAAAGCCCTTAACAAAACCAATTTTATCAACTGGCTTGTCAAAACCAGGTTTAGCCCATTTGTAATAAACAAAACCATCACCTTTAGCTTTGGCAACAGTAACCATATCGATAAATAAAGCTCTACCATCGGCATCTTTAATACCGGCGACATTTTTGCCATTTAGTGCTGGTTTTATTGGGTGCATTATCATGTTGGGGGTAAAGTCATTTACCCAATAATAATTATTGGTGTCATACCGCAGACCGGCAAGAATGCTCAACGTTTGTTCTTTTGCCTTACTTTCGCTGAGTTCACCTTTTTGTTGTAGAGCATAGTGGTGTTGAACAATGCCATAAGCACTATCAACTAGCTCTTGTGTAGTGTGTTTTTTTTGCTCCAGCAATGATTTGTATTCTTCTGATAAACTCATAATATCAAGCACTGAAAGACCGATAATGATTAATACTACCAGCATGGATAACCTTTGCTGTATGGTAAACTTCCTTAAAAAATCCATAAAAATCCCTTTTAAATGAGTAGATTGTGTTAGTTAGTGTAGTTCAATTTTAGTGTAGTTCAATTTTTTCAATAATTATGAACAAGCGAAATAAAAGTTATTATGTCGAAAGGTATGAGTGACTCTATTTTGGAGAGGATGGTTAAACGATGAAAAACGAATTGGCAAGCATAAAAAAAGGGAAGCAAATGCTTCCCTATAAAATAACCCCAAAAGAGGTTAACTAACGCAAGTTGTAAGACTAAATATATGCTTTAGTCTTGTGTGAGTAATCAAACTATAAAACGTATTTAGCTGAGAATTGTAAGTAGTTCGAGTCTTTGTTTACTTCATTCATTTCAAAATTACCGACTTCTACACCAAATGAAAGCTGCTTGGTAAAGTTTTTAAATAAGTTAACAGCGACATGGTTACGCTTTGTATCGGCTAAGTCAGCCTCTGTACTGCCATAAAACACTGTTGAACGCATATCGTCAGTCCAAAAATGACGGTAAGCGACCATGTATGATGTGGTTTCTTCAGCTTCTTCGCCCACTAAATCTCTCGCGGCAACTACACCAACATAGCGACCTGTGTTGCCACCGTGCACTTGAAAGCGTAAATCATCTTTACCAAAAGTTTTAATACGACCAGCAACACCAAAACCAACGGCTGACTCTGTATCTCCACCGACAGTGTTCAACTGACGTGCTAATGCAGACACCGAAACATTACCCCAATCACCTTTGAAATTATATTTGGCGATAAAATCAGGAATAGAATCTTGACTGCTGTCACCTTTATCTGAATGTGGGTTTTCTAAAGAAAGTTGTAAACCACCCATGGTATAACGCACTTGCCCCTGTCTAATAAACGCAGTGGCATTTAATGGACCACCAAAGTTAGCAGCCTCTGCAATCGCGCTAGTATTCATAAAGGTTGTCCAAGTTTGGCCAACTAAAATATTTTTATATTTGATAAAAGCGTGGCGTAATCTTGGGTGTGATGAGTTAGAAACAATTTCGTTGCCGCCGCCACCGTAAAAATCTAATTCGATAAATCCAGTAACATCGCCGTGAACGTATTTAGTATTGAAACGCGTTTCATTGGCTGAGAATTTTGTTGATGATATATCATCAACTACTGCCGCGTGACCAATCCAGTAATCATCATTGGTAACTGGCGAGCTAACATCACCGCTGATTGAACGAACATCTGCTTTGATATAACCACCAAAAGTAATGGTGTCACCGTCATCTAATTTAACCGTGTAGCCAGCATTAGCGGCACCAGTTACAGCTAATAAACTTGTTGCGAGTACTACTTTCTTTAATTTAAATATTGAATTATTAAACATTGTATTTCCCATTTTGTTTTATTTGTTTTTAGTGTGACTTATTATTATGAGGTCTTAAGTGCCTCTTATTATTTTCTTTACGGTTTGCTTGGTTGTTACTTTTCGTTATCGAATAATAAGTTAGTGTGTAAAGTGAACAAAAGGAATTAGACCTAAGTCTACATTGCGAATAAAAGGGGGTAGACTTTAGTCGATTTAAAGTAAGTTATTAGCTGTTTCTGAAGTTTATCTGGCTTTAAAACCAATTCTGAAACCACCCCAATGTTTGCCATTTACAAATATTGGTGCTGAAACATCGTGCATAATTTCACCGGTATCACGTTTGTATGTTTGTAGTAAAAACTTATCAGTGTGTTTACCACAACGAATACCAGTGGGGTCATCAAATAGACGTTTAGTACGGTTATTGACAAAATCAGTTTCGGGATTGCCAGTTAACGGTTTGGAGAAGCATCTATTATGAGTTGGGAAGTAGCTGTTAATATCAACAGCGCCAGCGTATATCATCTCAGGAAACGTTACTAACAAAGGCTCTTGAATCTGAGGTAAGTGTTGATCAGTAAACTTATCAAAAGAGGTACTGTATTTTTTGGGTTCACAACTGCCTAATTGTTGGTAAGTAAAGTCGAATAATTTTTGCTCTGAAATCAAAGCCTTCTCGATACTTTGCTCAAACAATTGACTTACTTTATTGGCAGATACTTGTGCTTGCTCACACATAGTCGCAATGAAAGAGTTGCTTTCAAAAGAAGAGATATGGACAAAGATCGATTCGGTACTATTGGATAGAGTTTGCGCTTGAATCGAAGCGTCCTGTGTTTCACTACTTTTGCTCAATAAGAAATCATGTAAACGCACGATAGAAGATGAAATTTCCGCTGCTGCAAAATCCTGCTCAGTTAATGCGTGACTTATTTGATCGCTTGCTGCAGAGGAGTCCGTTAGTAGCAGATCTATTTCAGCGAAGCCCTTTGACAGCTCTGTCATCGTGGTAACAACGCTGTCGGTTTGTTTAACAATCTGGGACATAGCTAGGGTTGTAGCACTAGTTTCGTCACTTGTTTGTTTGAGCATCTCGCCTATTTGTGCCGTAGCATCAGCCGTTTTTCCTGCTAAGGCTCTAACTTCATCGGCAACGACAGCAAAACCACGACCTTGTTCTCCTGCCCGTGCTGCTTCAATTGCCGCATTTAATGCTAATAAATTAGTTTGCGCAGAAATACCATCGATAACATCAGTAATACTTTGAATTGCTAGAGTTTTTTGCTCAAGAGAACGTATTTTTTCTGAAGCACTATTTACCGATTCATTTAGTTGATTAACAATATTAATGTTGTCACTTAATTGTGCTGAGCTTACATTACTGGCTGACATGGCATGACTTGCTTGCTGTGAAGCGAGTGTCGCGTTGTCGTTAATCTGTTTTGAGTTGGCAGACATTTCTTCAGCTGCTGTGGCTAATCGGTCAACATCTTCACTTGATTGTTCAATCGCGCCACTCAGTTGCCCTAAGAAATAGCTTATTTCGGCAGAGTTAATTGCAAGTTCGCTTGCTTTACTGCTTATTTCACCTCCAATCTCGCCAAGTTCAGCGTTGCTGTGAGTTTGCATTCCTTCAGTTGAAAGAGCAAGCGCTTGCAAAGTTTGTTTGTGTATCACCTTAGAGAACAACAAGAGTGATACACAGCTAATAATGAAAAGACAAAGCGAATAAAGTAGTGTTGAATCAAAATAGAGTTGGCTTAAGTAAGCCAGTAACGTTATTACAGCTGATAATAAAACGATAGTAGAGAGTAACTTCTTATTCATGGTGTTCTCATTAACAGTTTAGTGCATAAGGCACTGTAAAATATGATTAAATAATCTCTAATGTCGGCTTTTCCATATTTGCTATTAAATCTTTGAAATTTTGATAGTCATTAACCGACAAGTTTAACATTACAGCACTAAAAACAATGTTACAGCTATTAGACTTTAGTGTTGCAAGCTCTAAACTTTATGATGATAAAACCGCTACTGTCAGTAATGGTTTACAGGTTTAAGTTACTGAGCAATAACGGAATCTGTAAAGTGTTTTTATAAGTAATATGCGTGTTAATCTAGCTGAATAAATCATCTTCATAGGCCTTTTTATGAAGATACATATCAAAGTATGCAAAGGACGTGTTATGAAGAAATACAAAATAGTATTTATGTTGTTTTTATTAGCTTACTCAGCCGTTGGGCAAACGGCAGCATTTGGTTTGGGGGATAGGATTTTTATTGACTCTAAAGTGCTGTCCACCGAGCGTGAGCTGCAAGTATTACTGCCTGAAAATTATCACGCGAATACAACGAGCACTTACCCTGTTATTTATCTGATTGACGGAGACTATAACTTCCACGGTGTTTCAGGTATGTTGGATCTACTGGCTAATAAAGGACAATTAATTCCAGATGTTATTTTAGTAGGTATTGCTGATAAAGGTACCAGTCAATACCATGAATATATGACGCCCAGTGTCTTTGATTCAAAAGCAAAAGCAAGTAAGGGAAAAGCGGCCGAGTTTATTCGTTTTATTACTGAAGAAGTAAAACCCTATATAGAAAAAAACTACCGAAGTGCAGAGAGTTCTACCTTAGTTGGACACTCAATGGGGGGATTATTTGTGTTAAATATGTTGCTTGAAAAGCCGTCTGCTTTTAATCATTATGTAGCCATTAGCCCGTCAGTTTGGGTTGCTGATCAAGGTATTGTTGCTAAAGCGAAAGAAAAACTGACCAAGGCGCAACACAAACCTGTGTCATTATATTTGTCACTCGCAGATGAAACACGCATGGGGCAATATGACTTTATTAATACCCTAGATCTAACGCAGCCCAATAGCATTGATTGGCAGTTTAAACACTATCCGGATGAAAACCATAATTCTGTAGGCATAATTGCGTTACGAGATAGCTTAAAAACAATTTATAAGCCTTGGTATATTGTTGAAAATAAGTTAGCTACATTTAAAACGCCAGAGTCGATCGTCGCGCATTATCAAAAAGTGATGAAAGAACACGGTTTAAGTCAGCCTATGCCGTCTACCAGTGTGCAAGAATTGTTTAGACGCCATTATCGTAATAAAAATGTCACCTCATTACCTAGGTTTATTGCCGAAACAATCAAAAAATTACCCGCATCTAAACAAGCCTTGATTACTATGCAAGCGAAGTATGTCGCGCATTTTGACTCTCCCAAAGCGTCACTACCTATATTATTAAAGGTAGAAAAAGAGTTACCACAATCCATTGACCACTTAAAAGCGATTGCGAGTACTTATGAACGAATAGAAGATAAAGCCATGGCACATACATATTATCAAAAGGCGCTGGCGGTAGCAGAAAAACAAAAAGCCAATCAGTGGCAGTTCAATATTATTAACGCTAAATTAGTGGCAACCAAGTAGGCACCGCTAGTAATGCTGGCCTGTTTAGCAAATGAAAAAGGATAACAAAAAGCCTAGAGATATACTCTAGGCTTCTTTATTTTGTATTATTTGCTCTCTATTTAAAAAGCAAGCTGCATAGCAAGACGGAAGCTTCGACCATCACCAACAGTCACGTTAGAGACACCGCCACCAGCAAGATAATCGGTATCAAATAAGTTTTGCACGTTAAAACGTAAGTTAATGTCGGTATTGCTAACTGCTATCTTATAAGTAGCGCCAACATCAACTCGGGTATAAGCATCTTTTACTACCGTGTTGTTTTGATCCGCAAAACGTTCTCCTTCATAAAAGGCGCCGGCATTAATGGCAAAGTTCTCGGTGACTTCATAGCGAGACCAGATAGAAGCTGACCACTCTGGCGCATCCATAGGTGTTTTGCCAGTATACTCTTCATCATTTTCATAAACAGCATCTAGGTTCATCACTGACGTCATGACAAAAAGTTTATCAGTGATAGCACCTTGTGCTGCCATTTCAAAACCTTTGTGACGTTGTTCTCCTACTTGAGAGGTTCTATAACTATCATCTTCATAATACTCTGTTACTAGCACACCTGATTTTGTGATGTCGAATATTGCTGAAGTTAGTAGTAAACGGTCATCAAGGAGTTGCCATTTGGCACCTAGCTCATATTGTTTCGACGTTTTAGCATCGATTTTCATACCGTAATTTAAATCGTCCTCGTCATTGATGGTTTCACTGCTTTGTGGTTCAAAACCTTCGCTATAACTTGCATAAAAAGTGGCATTATCACTTGGGTGGTAAAGTAACCCTGTTTTAGGTAGTAGCGACTCATTATCAGCGCCTGTTTTACTTTGTTTATCGTAACGACCACCAAGCATCACTTGCCATTCTTGGTTTATGGTGATCAAATCCTGAATGTAAATACCATAATAATCGTATTCGCTGGTATAAAAGCTGTCATCAGTTGCATAGCTGATGTCAGGGCGTGAAGGTTCAACTTGACCTGCTGCGTACTCGAATGAATCAGACTTATTCTTTGTTCTTAGCTGGCCATAATAATAATCAAGGTAGTTAGCACCAATCAGTAAATTGTGCTCTACAGCTGCCAGTTCAAATTCACCGGTAAAATCAATAAATGCGGTGGTAAATTGCCAATCATCATGACGATCATAAGGGTTTGAGGTATAGCTATCGCCCTCGACAAAGTCACTCGGTTTTTTTGGTGCAGATTCAAAGCGTTGGCGCTCGAATGTCTGTTCGTTATAACCAACACTTACTTGCCATGCATCACTTAAAATGTAATTTACATCAATACCATAATTTTCAACCGTAATATCGGTAAAAGCCCAAGACATGTCACGAATTGTTTTGTCATCACCAATGACATTGCCCTTATCATCAAGCCATGCACCAGTATCTAAACCCGCTTTATCATTGGTTCGATCGTAATGCACGCTTATGAGTAAATCGTCATTTACATCATAATCAACCACCAGTGCGCCAAGAAAACGTTCGCGTTCTCTTTGTTCGCCATTTTGGTACTCACGTTGGTAAGTGACGTCTTGTTTTACTAGGTTTGCACGATAACGTAATGATTCATCTTCAGTGATAGCACCACCAGCATCTAATGTGTAACGAGAGGAGCCTTCTTGGTCAAAATCGACGCCAAGATTAAAAATGCTATTTGCCGTTGGTTTTTTTGTCACCATATTAACCAAACCACCAGGGCCTGATTGGCCGTATAATATGCTTGAAGGTCCTTTGATGACTTCAATGCTTTCCAGTGTTTCAATCGGTTGCTGATAATGAGACCAATGCTGATGACCATCACGTAAATAGCCGTTTGAAGAGCTTAATTCAAAGCCACGTAAGTTAAATACTTCACGGTTACGTTGTTTTGAACCAGCAGTTAAGCTGGCATCATTACCCAAGACTTCGCCTAACGTTGTTGCTAATTGCTCATTAATTACAGTGTCAGGAATAACAGTGACCGATTGCGCTGTTTCTAATAATGAAATGTCAGCGCGCATAGCACCATGGGCTTCATCAACTTTATAACCATTAAAATAACTGCCTTTTACTTCAATGACTTCCATAGCCTGTTTATTTGATGAGCCATCAGTTGCACTGTCAGCTGTGTCTGCAAAAACTGCTGTTGAAGAAAGCACTGAGCTTACGGCTAAAAAGAGTGGAGAAAATTTCATAAATAACTCAAACCTTAATAATTACTAGAATAAAATAGCTAGTTGAAAATAATGGTGCGAAGTCTAATGATAATGATTGTTATTTGCAATAGTTGCTTTGCTTTTTATTTGAGTTATTTATTCGTGGTTTGATTTAGCGTATGTTTTTTACCAAGGCGTAATATTGTTTAGTGTTCATTGCGCGGTGAATTTATGATTTATATAGTTGTATGACGCTAATGTAGCATCAAAAAAGGCCAGCTAAGCTGACCTTTTTAAAATGTGAGTTGGTAACTAAAACGACAGTTGCTTATTTATCATCAGCCTCTGTTTGTGCGCTTAAGTTAGCCGCATGAGGTAAGTCATGCGCTGGCATTGGTTTGTTATCATGTTTTAGGTAGTTATCCATCCAACGCATTAAACGTAAGCTGTAATCATACTTGGCTGCAGCACGTTTATTACCGTGACCTTCGCCTGGATAATATACTAAGCGTACTGTTTTTCCTCGAACTTTCATATAACGGTACATTTCCATAGATTGTGCAGGATGTACGCGAGGATCGGCTTTGCCGTGCATGATGAGCAGTGGTGTTTCAGATTGCTCTACCCAATAAATAGGGCTGCGCTCTAAGTACCATTGCCATTTGTCCCACGGGTATGAACGCGCATGAACTAAATTCATTTCGTTAGAGATATCGGTAGTACCAAATTTTGATAATTGATTAGAAATACCAACAAACATGACACTTGCGGCAAAATGCTTAGTTAATTTAGTTGCACCCCAAGCTGAGGCATAACCACCGTATGAACCGCCGGTAATACCTACTTTTTTCTCATTAACTAATCCAATGTTTACTAAATGATTTTTAAGATCGACTAAATCATCAAATTCTTTACCTGCGTAATCGTTTTGACCTAATTTAGAGTAGTCAACGCCTTTACCTGTGCTGCCACGGTAGTTTGGATAAAATACGGCATAACCTTGTGCTGCCGCTAATTGACCAGGACGAGAATATGCGGTCATCCAACCATCTTTATCGTGGCTTTCTGGGCCGCCATGTACTGACATGATTAATGGGTAACGTTGACCTTTTTTGTAATCAAGTGGGTAAACTAAAACGCCACCAATCTCAACACCGTCACGGGCTTTAATCATAAGGCTTTCTTGTTTTGCTAACGCAACATCATTTAACCAAATATTTGAGTCGGTTAAACGAGTTTGTTTTTTGCCACGTAACATGAATACTTCGTTAGGATGTTGGGCGGTATGGCCTTTTACAACAACAGTTTTGTCTGAGTTGGAAATACTTAAATTACCAGCAATAAATTTACCCGCTTTGACAACGGTTTTGTATTTGTTAGAGCCGGGTTTAATTTTGGCAATCACTGATTGCGTACCAATATTAGCGATAAAGAATAATTCATTACGCTTATTGGACCATTCAAAATCACTGACATGACCTTTGAAGTTTGGTAACCAGTTACTTATTTTGCCCGAGTCGACATTGGCAATAAATAAACGACCATTTGCAGGGTCATGTTTGTTTTGTGCGCCATGTAGGGCAACATATTTTCCATCATATGAAAACTCCGCAGCGCCTAATTTACCTTCAGTAGCAAAAGATGTTTTAACGGCTTTTTTAGCTATATCAACAATGTGCCATTGTGACTTCATGTATTTGTCATCAATTAGCGCAGTCGGTTGAGTTTTGATTAATAACTCTTTACCGGTTGGTGAAAAATGTACATCAGAAACATAACCTTTGATGTCCCATGCTTCAGGTGTGATTGCTTTATCAGATTGAGTAAGATCTGTTACGTATAAAAGCTGATTTGTTAGCTCTTCTTCGAATACTTCAGCTTGAAAACCTAAGTCTTTCAGCTTTTTAATGGACTCGTCTTTTGCTTTTTTCGCTAAAATGGCGATTTTTTTGTTATCACTGCTCAGTGCGTAGTTACTAATATTAGTCTCTTTTAACATCACAGCTTTTTGAGCTTGACCACCGTTTGCTGGGATTTGATAAAGCGAGGTAAATTTATCATCATTCATTTTTGCTAAGAAATATATCAGCGAGCCGTCAGCAGACCACTGAATGTTTTTAATATTTACTTCACCGGTAATAAAAGGACGCTCTACGCCTTTATCATTGACTAGGTAAAGTTCACCCCAGTTTTTACCATCTTTTTCAACATAGATTTCACGAGGAACTGAGCGAGTATAAGCAATATATTCACCACTCGGGCTGACTTGTGCTTGGCTGACCGATTGCAGGGTAGCAAGGTTTTCAGCGGTAATAACTTTGCTTGTTTGCTCAGCCGCAGTGACAGAACATGTAAGCAAACCTAAGCTGATCGCTAAGGCTCGTTTTAATGAGTTTATTTTTAGTTTCATTTCTAGTCCTAAAGGTCTATTCGAAAAAATTTCACCCATGAGTTTATGTTTTTTTGCCGGGTAAACCAATGAAATGTGTCTTAAATTCGATGAGAGGCGTGAAAATTGAGATTAACAAATGTAGTGAATAGTGTACGCATTAAAAAGCCTGCATTATTATTTTGAGTATAAGGCGCAGGCTTTTTATTCTTAGCGGAAGATATTATTGGCTAAAGTATTCTCGGTTAATGCTAACTTAGCTGAACCTAGCGGCTAAATAATCGAAAACAGCGCGTATACCGAATGCTTCACCACCGACTGGGCGCCCCGATAAGTGGCGAATATTAAAGGCCATTACGTCAAAATGCACCCAATCTGTTTTCTCGACAAAACGTTGTAAATATAACGCTGCAGTAATAGCGCCACCAAAAGGTTGTGTCGGGCAGTTAGTCATATCAGCAATGGTGCTGTCGAACATATTATCGTATGGGCTATAAAGTGGCATGCGCCATATGGGATCGCTAATTTTGCTACCCGCTAAGGTAATGCCTGTAGCAACGTCATCACTGGTAGAGAAAAAACCGGGTAACTCGGTGCCTAAAGCCACACGCATCGCGCCGGTGAGTGTCGCAAAATCTATAATTAATTCAGGTTCATCATTTTCAGCCTCAGCGAGTGCATCACATAACACTAAACGGCCTTCAGCATCGGTATTATGAATTTCAACAGTAAGACCTTTACGGGTTGTTACTACGTCCCCTGGACGTAATGCATTACTTGATACTGCATTTTCAACTGCTGGAATTAAGACCCGCAAATTGATCGGTAAGTTATGGGCCATAATTAATTGTGCTAGGCCTAAAACATGTGCAGCACCGCCCATGTCTTTTTTCATGTTACGCATGCCCGCAGCAGGTTTCATATCTAAACCACCACTATCAAAGCAAACGCCTTTACCGACTAAGGTGACTTGTGGGTTGTTACTGTCACCCCACGTTAAATCGACTAAACGAGGTGTATGTACGCTGGCGCGACCAACGGCATGTATGGTTGGGTAATTTTGGACTAACAGTTCATCGCCAATAATTTGTTTAACTTTACCGTCAAATTTTTTGGCAAGTTCTAATGCTGTTTGCGCAATATCTACTGGCATCATATCAGCGGCAGGCGTATTCACTAGGTCTCGAGTTAATGCTGTTGCTTGCGCAAATTTGATTGCACTTTCTACAATATCAGCATTATTAATCGCTAAACTGGCTAATTTTTTGTCTGATTTATTACTAATGTATCGATCATATTGGTAAGCACCCACTAACCAACCAAAGCTGATTGGTTCGACATGTTCTGGCTCTGCTTGTAATAAATATTGCCCTTGCGGTAATTGCTTAATTAAGTCGCCACAAGCAAAAAAGTCACTGGCATCGGTAACCACAAACAATGCTTGGCTAAGCTTGCCTTCTTCACCTGTTCCAAAGTTAGGAATAAGGGCTAAACCTTTACCGCTAAATTGCGTATTTGATAACCATGTTTGGCTTTGTTCGGTTTGACTGTTAAGCCAAGCTTGGTATCCTGACTTTTCGATGATGACTAACGGTGTGCCGTTGTTTTCTACGTTCAATAAGTTATTCATGAGCATCCTTTGTATCTTTGTATCGATATTAATCTAGCATTTCATGATTGTAACCTAAGCACGGCAAAGCGGAAGGGGGGCAGTTGAAAATGGGGTCTTATTTAACAAAAAAATGAATAAGTCCTATCGAATATTTGTATTGATGTTATTACAATAAAACATCTTTGAGTGTGGCTTTGCCGTCTTTATTCACTTTACTCATTTGCGCCATAAATAACTCAGCGGTGGCTATTGCGTCATTGAGTGCATTATGGGCATGGTGCTCAGGTAGCTGAAAATTATTACGCAAGTTCGTTAAGCGCAACTCAGAGGGATCGTAAGCAACATCACGTTTATCTAGGCGACGTTTAGCTAAAGCGAGTGTATCTATCATGGGGAAGATTGGCGCCATACCATAAAGCTCATAACAAGCCTCAGTTAAAAACTGTCTTTCAATACGGGCAAAATGTACCAGCATGACTTTACCTGCTAAGGCTTTTAATAATGTTTCAACCACAACCGCTAAGGCTTTTCCTTGCTCTTTTTGACTATCGGTAATGTGATGAATAATGACATTGCTTTCTTCGAGCTGCTCTTTAGTTTTGATAATTTGATGATAGCTTGTTTTGAGCGATATTTGTTGTTTTTTCAAGGTGGTAAAACCAACACTTAATAGCTTATCTTGTTTGGCATTAAGGCCTGTCGTTTCAAAATCGACAGCTAAGATTTCTACCTTATCAATGTGGGTATTTATGTCAGGTAAAGGTACCGATAAATAGTCGCGTAATGCGCCTTCGGGTACTTTTTTTAATAATTGTTTTCGTTTGGCTTCATAACCAAATAACCAACCAAACATAGATGAATTTGTTAACGTTGTACTGGTCATTAGTAACTCGATTGTCTAGCGTCTTGCAGGCTTTTAATGACTTTGAAGGCATCTTTAAGGTGTTCTCGCTCTAATTTAGATATTTCTTTGGGCGATAAGAAATTATCAGCGCTTTCACCTCGTATTAATTCTTTCGCTTGGTGCTCAACTCTGAGCATACCTAAAAACTCATAAGCATCAATTAAGTTTTCTGCGGAGGCTTTTGTTAAGGAAGGTGTGCCAGCTGCCTGTTGAATTCTCTCTATGGTATTCACCGCGCTGATACCTTCTGCAAGGGCGTAAATTCGTGCTAAATCAACCACAGGTGCGATACCATTGTGCTTTAAATCCAATGTCGCTTTATGTTTACCATTTTGCTTTAAAACAAAGTCACGGAAAAAACCAAGCGGTGGACGTAAATTTAAGGCGTTTTTTGATAAGTGTGCAATAAACAAGGTACTGTTTTGCGTTTTTTTGAGCAGCTGTTTTCTTACGTTGTTAAGTAACGAAACGTCGCCATAAATGGTTTCTAAATCGAAGAATACACTACTATTGAGTAAGGCCTTTGGACTCGGGGTCTCCACCCAATCAGTAAAATAGCTATGCCAAATTTTTTGCGGTTGTCGCCATTTAGGGTTGGTTGCCATAATATCGCCAGGGCAATAGATAAAACCACATTCGGCTAAACCATCGCAAACAAAAGTAGCGAGACTTTCAAACCAAGCATCATCATAACGCTTCATTGAATCACAGATAATAATGGCGTTATCTTGATCGGAATGAGCCAGTTGTTCTTGCCGTGCTTGTGAGCCCGCAGCAAGCCATGCATAAGGTACGGGAGCTTGGCCATATTTGTATTCAGCCATTTCAATCAGGCGCTTGGTAAAGGCCATGGTAATTGCACTAACACTTTTACCAACATGATCGGCGCTACTGCCTAATTTTGCTAACCTAATTTGTAGCTTAGGTAATAATTGGCTGATTTCTTTTAATTCGGCGATTGTATTCGCTTTATTGATAATGCCAGATAAATTGATGGCATTATGGCCTTCATTATTGATTAAATCTGTCACGGTTACCATACCGACAAGGTTGTCATATTTGGTGACCGGGAGGTGATGAATATGCTTAGCTGTCATCATCATTAAGGCATCATAGGCATTGCTTTTTGCGTCAATCGTGCACATATCCCGTGTCATTATTTTACTAATCACTTCACTGGTTGCTAAGCCCTCAGCCACACAACGACGGCGGATATCTTTATCAGTAACAATACCGACAGGATTATTATTTTCGACTACAACTAAGCAAGAGTAACCTTGTTCTGTCATTTGCACTGCGGCTTGTTGAATTGTTTGTTCAGCACCAATTGAGGCGACAGGACTTTGATAAAAGTTGCTGACCGAAGTATTCATCAAGGTGGAAGATAAAATGGCCTCTTCATTAACCTGACTCATTTTAGTTTTTAAACGTTGCGCTGAATTTTGGCTGAAATAATCACTAATACTAGGGTAACGCTCACCTATTTCATGTAAAACACTTGATTCGACACTGTAAACTAAACAATCTTCATCAGAATGAACGTTAAGTTGGTTTTCTACAGCGGAAGCGTTTTTACTGAGCCCGTTATTATCACCATGATAAAAGGCGTCACACAAGTCACCTTCACCTAAGCGATTAACCAATTCTCCATCCGCAGAAAGACAGCTAAGCGCACCTTTGCGCAATATGTATAACCTAGGTTCAATAATGCCTTTTGGCGGTAAAACATCGCCTTTTCTAACGTAATTGATATTTAGTTCACGAACAAGCTGTGCAAGCACTTGCTTAGGTAAACTATCAAAAGGCGGGATGCTGTGAATAAAGCTGCTAATTTCGGAAAGTTCAGTATCCATGCTATTGCCTTTTCCTTTAGGTATTAATGACCAAATATCGGGTGATATCGTTAATTTAGAGTTTTGTGTGCTTTTAGACAAGTGTTATTGGCTAAACCTAGACTAAAGTTCGATACGATATTGCAATAAAGGGTGTATAACCGATTAAATCACCTTGTTTATTGACTGAGAGTTAACGTAACAATCAGTAAATAGTGGGAAACTTCAAAATAGACTATTTACTCAGTTAATACCCTGTTTTTACACTTTTTTTGTGATCTAGACTAAAGGCTAATACCCCACCAAAACAAAGCTTGTTAGTGTAATTAACAGTTAAAAGTTGAATATGGATTTTTGCCACTGTTAGCTCTTAGGAGATATTTTGACAGAAATCTATATCCACACTTTGACTACATGTTGATAAATTATTACTAACTATTTTTTAAGTTAAGGCGTAATAAAGCGAAATAAAAAAACAAATCGCTAAAAAACGCTATGTCGCTAGGAGACTATTGTGGAAAATAAAGAAGCATATTGGCAGGAAAACTTGCGCTTGATCTTTATCTGTCTTGCAATCTGGTTTGTCGTTTCATTTGGTTTAGGTTTACTTTTGGTTGAGCCACTAAATGAATTTCGTCTAGGTGGGTACAAACTTGGTTTTTGGTTTGCACAGCAAGGTTCAATTTATTCATTTTTAGGTTTGATTTTTTGGTACGGTGCCAAAATGAACAAGCTTGATAAAAAATATCACGCAGAGGGTTAAGAAATGGATGAGTTAAAACTATATACTTACATTGCAGTATTTGGCACATTCGCCTTATATTTTGCTATTGCTTGGTGGGCTCGTGCGGGTTCAACCAGTGATTTCTACGTAGCGGGCGGCGGTATTACCCCATTACAAAACGGTATGGCAATTGGTGCCGATTGGATGAGTGCAGCGTCATTTATTTCAATGGCAGGTTTAATTGCTTTCTTAGGTTACGGCGGCTCAGTATTCTTAATGGGTTGGACAGGTGGTTATGTATTATTGGCAATGCTTTTAGCACCATACATGCGTAAACACGGTAAGTTCACTGTACCTGAGTTTATTTTTGATAGATATTATTCTAAGACTGCACGTATCGTTGCGGTTGCTTGTTTAATTATCGCGTCATTAACTTACATCATCGGTCAAATGAAAGGTGTGGGTGTTGCTTTCTCTCGCTTCTTAGAAGTTGATTACGGTTTAGGCTTAGGCATCGGTATGGCTGTTGTTTGGGTATATGCTGTAATGGGTGGCATGAAAGGTATTACTTATACGCAAATCGCACAATATGTTGTAATGATTTTTGCTTATACAATTCCAGCGATCTTTATCTCTTTACAACTTACGGGTAACCCAATTCCACAATTAGGTTTAGGTAGTACTTTAGCTGACGGTAGTGGTGTTTATTTACTTGATAAGTTAGATATGGTTGTTACTGATTTAGGTTTTAAAGAATATACAACATCTAATTTAGGCGGTACATTGAATATGTTCGCTTATACTATCTCTCTTATGATTGGTACTGCGGGTCTTCCTCATGTAATTATGCGCTTCTTTACTGTTCCTTCAGTACAAGCAGCACGTTCTTCAGCTGGTTATGCTTTAGTTTGTATCGCATTACTTTATACAGTTGCTCCAGCAGTTGGCGCTATGGCTCGTCTTAACTTGATGAATACCATTGAACCAACAGCAGGTGAGAACCTTGTTTATGACGAACGTCCACAATGGTTTAAAGACTGGGAAAAAACTGGTTTATTAAAATTTGAAGATAAAAATGGCGATGGCAAAATTCAGTACACTGCTGATAAAGTAACAAATGAAATGGTTAAAGTTGACCGTGACATTATGGTACTAGCTAACCCTGCTATTGCGAATCTACCTAACTGGGTCATTGCGTTAGTAGCTGCCGGTGGTCTAGCGGCTGCGTTATCTACTGCGGCGGGTTTATTATTAGCAATATCCTCATCCATCTCACATGATTTAATGAAAGGGGTCTTAACACCTGACTTATCAGAGAAAAATGAGTTGTTTGCCGGTCGAGTGGTAATGACTATAGCGATATTAGTCTCCGGTTATCTTGGCTTACATCCTCCAGGGTTTGCGGCAGGTACAGTTGCGTTAGCCTTCGGTTTAGCAGCGTCAAGTATTTTCCCAGCATTAATGATGGGTATATTCTCTAAGAGAATGAGTGGCACAGCAGCCATTGCAGGTATGTGTTCTGGTATCGGTGTAACAATGCTTTATGTATTCCAACATAAAGGTATTATGTTTATCCCTGGTACTTCATTCCTAGGCGATATGGGTCCTAACTGGTTCTTCGGTATTTCACCTAACGCGTTTGGTGCAGTCGGTGCTTTAGTTAACTTCGCAGTAGCCTTCGCGGTACTTAAAGTTACAGGTCCAGCGCCAGCTCATATTCAAGATATGGTTGAGAATATGCGTATCCCAGGTACGGTTAGTGCGGCACACGATCACTAGAAAAGTGTTTGCAGTGTTAATGGCTTTTACCACTAACACTTAACAAAACGTAAACTAAAAGGCTAGACGACCCATTTTAAAAGTCGCCTAGCCTTTCTTTTTCTAGGGCAATTTGTTCTAATTAAATCAAAGATAAACAATCCAATATAACTGAAAGATAATCTTATGAATAAACACACAAAACTTGCCTTCATGGTCGCGCCTATTCTTGCTGTTGTGGGCTTTATTGCTGCCGATTATTATGAAGAGAACGAAGCTGCAGCGAATAAAATAATTCAACTCGCGCCAGAAGGACACTGTGATGTTGCGAATAAAAACTGTGTACTTATCTCAGGTGAGTTTAAAATTAATGTCTCTGACGAAGCGGGTGTTACCGAGGTCAACTCAACTTTCCCATTAGATAGTGCAACCCTATTTCTCGTTGATAAAAGTGATAAAATGACACCGTATCCTTTAGGTATGAAAAAGAGCCCTTATTATTGGCGTAGTAATACTCCTTTAGGTGGTTTAGTGGCTAATAAAGGAGATAGTTATAAACTACGTTTAATTGCAAAAATTAAAGGTGGCCAGTACATTGGTGAGTTTTATACGCAAACAGTGAAATAAACTGCTTATGCATTGCCTAAATGTAACTGTCAGATAACACTGGCAGTGACAAGTTTTCTGTAAATTGAACCATTAAAAATCAATCAACACCTCAAGTTATCTGCACTGCTAAACAAGCAACTACCGATAGGTTCACAATAAAAAAAATTTGATTTTCAAATGACTACTACGATTTTGATGTAGCCGTTACAATATCGTTTGACCAGTCGACACTTCTTACCTTTTGAGCAAGCTCTTTTCTGCTTTGCCTACATTGCACTGTCTAGGTGCGATCCCCCATAAAAAGTGCACACAACAGCTTACTACTCTAAGTCATAAACATCTAACACTATGATATTTAAGATTATAAAATATTATTGATTACTGGCATTTTGCTTGCTCTATAAAGATATATAAATTTTAAGGAGTAAATCAATGAGTAGCGAAATTGGCATTAAGCTGTGGTCATTTACCGGGAAAATGAAAATCCTACATTTAAGTTGGATGGCCTTTTTTATCACCTTCATGGTGTGGTTTAACCATGCACCTTTAATGGCGGTGATTGCCGACAGTTTAGGTTTGAGCAGTAGCGAAATAAAAACGCTACTTATTTTGAATGTGGCATTAACCATACCTGCACGTATTATCATTGGCATGTTAACGGATAAGTATGGTCCTCGGCTGACCTTTGCGGTGCTGTTAGCCGTATGTAGTTTGCCTTGTTTTATGTTTGCATTAGCACAAAGTTTTGAACAAGCAGCCTTAGCTCGTTTTTTATTAGGCTTTATTGGTGCTGGTTTTGTTATTGGTATACGTATGGTCAGTGAATGGTTTCCTGCCAATGAACTAGGCACTGCTGAAGGTCTTTATGGCGGTTGGGGCAATTTTGGTTCTGCGGCAGCAGCAATGTCTTTACCCTTAATCACTCTCTATATAGGTAAAACATTCGGTGTTGAAGATGCATGGCGATATGCTGTTGCTTTAACCGGTATGATGAGCTTACTTTTTAGTTTCATCTGGTATGCAAATGTGAGTGATACACCTAAAGGCGCGACTTACTTTAAGCCTAAACAAACGGGTGCGATGGAAGTGACCAGTGTAGGAGATTTTTACTTACTCTTATTGATGAAGTTACCTATGTATGGTGCTTTAGCCTTACTTACGTGGAAACTATCACCGCAAGGCGTGAGCTTATTATCAAGCAATATGACCATAATCGCTTATGTTGCTTTAGTGATATTACTGGTTGCAGAAGTTTGGAAAACCTATCAAGTTAACGGTCATTTATTTCACGAAAAAGTCCCTGAAATTCACCAGTATCAGTTCAAACAAGTCGCTGTACTAAACGTATTATATTTTGCGACATTTGGCTCTGAATTAGCGGTAGTATCTATGTTGCCATTATTTTTTGCGGAAACCTTTAGTTTAGATATGGTTTATGCGGGTATGCTCGCATCACTTTATGCTTTTATGAACCTAATGTCTCGACCCGGTGGTGGTTGGTTAAGCGATAAATATGGTCGTAAGAAAACATTATTGATATTAACTGCAGGTTTAGCGTTAGGTTATCTGGCCATGGCATTAATTGATAGTTCTTGGCCGCTAGTGCTAGCCGTGATTACTGCAATGGCTTGTTCGTTTTTTGTTCAAGCAGGAGAGGGCGCAGTATTTGCTGCCGTACCATTAATTAAACGTAGATTAACCGGGCAAATAGCAGGTATGACAGGTGCGTATGGTAATGTTGGGGCTGTGGTTTATTTAACGGTATTATCTATGGTGAGCTACCAAACCTTTTTCTTAGTCATTGCAGCAACGGCAGTTTTGGGTTTTGTTACTCTGCTCTTTATGCAAGAACCAAAAGGCTCTATTACCGAAGTGAGAGAAGACGGTACCGTAGAGTTAATTCAAGTTAAATAATGACGGCCATTAATGGCAGTCTAATCATGACTCTTTGAATATGATGACTAGGCTGCTGGTAAGCTCAAATAGGTAATAAATGAAAACTGATAATGATGCTTATACAAAGCAAGTAGCACAGGCTGCTAGTGTTAGCCAAGCAACACCGCGAACCCAAGCAAAGTTACAGGTGTTTTTGGGTGGTTATAGTAGTGCTGGTATCAAAGCAACGAATGAAGATGCTTTTGCTTCATTAGTGCCCAAAAATGCTGAGTTAACCGCGAAAGGTGTTGTTGCTGTTATTGCTGATGGGGTTTCTAGCGCCAGTAAAGCTGCCGATGCGGCACAATTATCAGTGACACAATTTATTAATGACTATTACGCAACGCCGCAAACGTGGTCAACACAAAAGTCTGCCAGTAAGGTGTTATCTAGCTTAAATCAATGGTTATACGCACAAACTGATGCGGTATCTGGTTATACATTGCAATGGTTAACAACTTTTTCTGCATTGATAGTAAAATCATCTACCGGCTATATTTTTCATGTCGGTGATACGCGTATTAGCCAGTATCGACAAAATGAACTAGAGGTACTGACCAAGGATCATCAACAAAAGCAGGGACCTTCACATAGTGTGTTAACCCGAGCACTGGGCGCTGATCACCGTTTGCAAGTGGACGTACAACAAGTTGCTGTTCAAGCGGGAGATATTTTTGTCTTAAGTTGTGATGGTGTGCATGAATATTTATCGGCTCAACAAATTAAAAAACACTTAAGTCAGTTAACGCAATCACCTAGCACACAAGCGCTAGAGCAGATGGCAAGATTACTGACAGAATTAGCTATAGAAAACGGCAGTAAAGATAATGTCAGCTGTTTATTGGTTTATATCGGTGGGACGCCAAATAGGGCTTTAGTTGAAATTGAACGTGAACTGTTAAATAAAGCGATACCACCTGCGTTAGCGGTAGGAAATAGTATTGATGACTATGAAATTTGCAAAGTTATTCATGCCAGCATTCGTTCACATTTATATTTAGCAAAGCACCCTGACGAATCGGATCCTTGTGTACTTAAAGTTCCTTCCCAAAATCTCGCAGATGATAGTAGTTATTTGCAAGGTTTTATCCGTGAAGCTTGGTTAGGTGAAAGGTTAAATAATAGTCATGTGATGAAAATAAAGCGCGGCAGTGAGAATAGTCGCTTTCTTTATCATGTTTGCGAATATATCGATGGGCAAACATTAGGGCAATGGATGTTTGATAATCCCAAGCCTAACCTTGCGCAAGTGCGTGATATTATAGAACAAATTATTATTGCCTTGCGCTCTTTTCAGCGCTTGGAAGTGATTCATCGGGATTTAAAGCCTGATAATATAATGATTGATGCCTACGGTAAGGTTTTCCTCATCGACTATGGCACTGCGCTTATTGCATCACTGGCAGAAAATAATGATGTTGTTACTGAAACTGTGCCACAAGGTACATTGAATTATATTGCACCAGAAACCTTGTTGACTTTACATGCCGACCACCAAAGTGATCTATTCTCTTTGGGCGTTATTACTTATGAAATGCTGTGTGGAGAACTCCCCTACAAACCAATGCAAAGAGCTGACATGAGCAGTCAGAGTTATGCGAATAATAACCAACATAGTCGCGTAGAAAACTACTCACAATGGCAGTATCGCAGTATTAGGCAATTTCGCAGCGACTTACCATTTTGGCTTGATATGGTGTTGTCAAAAGCGACTCAAGCGGATCCTAAGTTTCGCTTGCAGGCATTTTCTGAATTGAAAGCTGATTTACGTAAACCTACTGCCTCAGCATTGGAGGAATATAAAAGTCAGCCTATCTTGCAGCGTAATCCTGTACTATTTTGGCAAGGCGCTAGTGTGTTATTCTGTATTCTATGGCTGCTTGCCGTATTTTTTTAATGAATACTGTAAAAATTTATTTTACCAACATTTCACTATTCTCCTCTTGCTTGCCCGCGAGCAGCTGATTAACTTATCCTTTAAAAGTCACTTCAATCTCAGAAGTAGTAAATGATATTTATTACGCTTGAGAAATAAAATTATTTACGCTAGCTTTAGGCACTGAGTTTCTGAAAAATAGCGTAATTAACAATTATAATGTCAAGTCCATTAAGTTACTTCCCGCTCAGCGAGAGTTAAAAGGTTAAAGGCAAGGCATTGATTGAAGAGGATCTTCAATTTTTATTATTAACGTTTCTAGTGCCAAGGTGAAAGGATGTCTTC
>ERZ1027231.105-NODE-105-length-48578-cov-56.333368_pt1 | contig 48578 bp, 52 predicted proteins | sample MGYA00520866_ERZ1027231 | MGnify/ENA primary metagenome ERZ1027231 (study PRJEB33311, sample SAMEA4378411) | marine metagenome | biome: Marine biome; feature: Fjord; material: Water | collected 2014-07-20T08:00:00Z/2014-07-... | depth 75 m ...
TCCAGTTTCAACCCCACGTACATTGAAAGAAGGAAATGTAGAATTAGCTACCTTACCACTGGGCGCCATTGCCGTATTGGATGATGACTCTGTATGGACAGTTCAGGCAATTGATTCTTCAACATTTACTGGTTCTAGCGCTTTTGATTATACGCTCTACGATATCAATGAAGACTTTCCGAACCTTACTTCCCAAACTACGGGAGCCCTGAGTGATTGGTATTTATATAATGAAGAAGCACCATTTGGCTATTATCTTGAGCCAGTTATTGAAGCTAGGATTTTATGGGAAGGTGCTCACACTTTTTATTCAGAGAGTGTGAGTGATTCAATATTACTAAGTGATGGTTCTTTATGGTTGATTACTGGTGCAATGTCGCCAGCAACAACTCCATCCGGTGAGTATTCAATCAAACTAATTAAAAATGTAGAGTCGCTCAACGAGCCGTCCACTGGAGACAGAAGTGAAACTATTCTGTATTTACAAGGACATGAGACCGCTTTTTACGTTAAAAAAATATAACCGAAATGACTATTGAATGAAGAGGTATATGACAATACCTCTTCAGTTATTATATCACTGCAAAATACTCCCTCTTTACTCCCCTTGCAGATAACGCTTTAGGCTTTTAAAGCCTTGCAATACCGCTGAAAAACACACCCGAGAAAACCTACTTTTCCTTTTAATTAACAAAATAGTTAGCTGTATATTCACTGTGATACTTTTGTGATTAATTCTTCAACAAAAAGTGATACACGCGTGATCTTAAAGCGATAATTCAGTCCCATACTTTCATTATATCAAATCAAATAAGTTTATTCCCACTCAGAGACTTACTTGAATTGGTATTACTACAACAAAACCATACCAAACAGATTGGTATAACCTCAAAGGAAAGTATCATGAAAGTAATCAAGAAATCGCCAATCACATCAACGTTAAGTGTTTTAGCACTCGCGCTTGCAAGCTCAAGCACCATGGCACAAGATTTATCTATTACGGTGACAAACTTGACGCAAGGTTTGTACTTCACCCCTGTTATTACAGCAGCACATACCAATGAAAATCACATTTTTATGGCGGGTGAAATGGCTAGCGATGAGCTTCAAGCAATGGCTGAGGGGGGAAGCATCTCAGGTTTATCAAGTATCTTAACCAATGCCGATGCGAATATTAATGAAAACCCTGCCGCAGGTTTATTAGCCCCAGCAATGTCAGCAAGCTTTGATTTAACGAATGATAGCACCAATACTCATTTATCACTGGCTGCCATGGTTTTGCCCTCTAACGATGGTTTTGTTGGTTTAGATAGCTGGAAAATACCTGAAGAAGCTGGCACGTATACTGTATTTTTAAATGCCTATGATGCCGGTACTGAAGCCAATGATGAAATTCGTGGCAGTGGTACACCTGGTGAAGCAGGCATGCCAGTCCCACCACCTCTAGACCCTTTATTAGGAATGAATGGTACAGGTGTTACTGATATGGAGTCTAACGACAAAGTACATATTCACCGTGGTAGCTTAGGTGATAGTGATATGTCTGCAGGCATCAGTGATATTAACAATAGTGTGCAACGCTGGTTAAACCCTGTCGCTAAACTTACCATTACCGTGAAATAAGGGGGCAACATGTTAACCTTTAATACTCAAACAAAGAGTACAAGAAATTTAGCTAAGCCTTTAGTTATTGCGGGCTTACTCACTTTAGGCTTAACTGCATGTAGTGATAATGATAACGATGTGCCGCCTCCAATCGATCCTCCCATAGAAACGCCTATGGAACATAGCTATTCATTAACGCTAACTAATTTAACCTATGCACAACCTTTATCACCTGTTGCAGTTTCACTGCACGGTGATGCCAAAATGTGGCAAGTTGGTCAAGCGGCTTCTGTGGCTTTAGAGAAACTAGCCGAAGGTGGAGATAATGCTGACTTTATTGCACTAGAGGATAATTTAGCGACAACAACGGCTGAAGGCCCCACTTTACCTGGCACCAGCGTTACTGTGAACATAAGCACAATGGATCCTGCAGCAACTTATTTGACTGTTGCCACTATGTTAGTGAATACAAATGATGCTTTCTCGGGTCTTACTGGTGTAGACATATCAACTTTGACCCTTAACCAAGAAAAATCATGGCGATTAAATGTTTATGATTCAGGTACCGAACAGAATAATGAAGCTGCCGGTACTATTCCAGGTCCAGCAGATGGTGGCGTTGGTTATGATTCAACCCGAGATGATATCGACTTAGTCGGTTATCACTCCGGTGTGGTTAGTAAAGATGATGGTCTACCAAGCTCAGTATTAACTCAGGCTCATCGTTTTGATAACCCTGCAGTTAAATTAACTATTACTCGAACTAAGTAGTACGCTAGGCCAATGAGTGGTTTAGTTCACTCATTGGCCAAAATATGAAAGATAATATTCTAATAATTGAAGACGAAATTGATATTGCCAAACTTATTAAAGTGCATTTATCTGAATTAGATTTGCACTGTGATATTTGTACTCAAGGCGAGCAAGCGTTACAACAAGCGTTAACAAAAGACTATCAGCTAATTTTACTGGATGTGATGTTACCAGGCATTAGCGGCTTAGACATTTGTCGGCAAGTGAGACAAGAAAAACCGCTGCAGTCCATCATTATGCTGACGTCGAAAACGTCAGAAATAGATCGTATTCTGGGACTTGAGTTGGGAGCTGATGATTATATGACTAAACCTTTCAGTGTTCGAGAATTACAAGCTCGTGTTAGAAGTCAATTACGAAGAGTGCATGCGGTTACCGCTAAAAATTCCTCTGAGATAAACAGTCCAGTACAAGAAGAAAAAACAACTCAAGAATCCGAGCCCGCTAAAACTGAACAAACAAACACATCAATAGGACAGTTACACATTGATCATCGATTTCACCAAGTGACTTATAAAAATAAAGCGATCAATTTAACCGTTACAGAATTTGAACTGATTGATTTTTTCTGCCAGCACCCTGATCAGGTGTTTTCACGCGCTCAGTTACTCGATGGTGTTTGGGGTTATCATCATAATGGCTATGAACACACAGTTAACTCGCATATTAATCGCCTTAGAAGCAAACTTGAGGAAGATTGTGCAGAGCCCAAAATAATTCAGACCGTCTGGGGAGTTGGTTATAAACTTAATTCCGCAGGTGTAATGCCTGCAACAGCATAGTAAGGACTTTCCTTCGATGAAAATTTCACTCTATCAACGCTTAGCATTAACACTCTGTGCTACTTTCATGGTTATGGCCTCATTACTCGTTGCTTGGAGTAACACCTTAGTACAGCAATCAAAGTACCAAGCAGAACAAAAATTGCACGTCAATCTTGCAGAACATCTAGCCCATGATAACCCACTATTACAAGACGGTGTTTATGATAAAGCAGCCTTAGAAAACCTGTTTCATACACTGATGTTACTAGGCCCTTCTTTTGAGTTTTACTTTTTAGATGCGCAAGGAAAAATTTTAAGCTATTCCGCGGCTCCAGAAAAAATCAAGCGTAAGTCTGTTTCTTTGATACCGTTGAAAAAGCTTATTGATAAACCACAACAAGTACCCATTTTTGCTGATGATCCTCGAGATATAAACAATAAAAAAATATTTTCGGTCTCCCCTGTTTACCAAGGTGATCTGTTGCAAGGGTATTTATATATTATTATTGGTGGCGAAATATATGATTCTATTTTTAGCCAAGTGCAAGCCGATAAAGATTTACAAAAATATGGTGCATTTGTTTTTAGCGGATTATTTCTGTTTTTATTGGTCTTATTAGCCGTTTTTCGTTATTTCACTCGTCCAGTAAGAGAACTAGCACAACAAATGCAAGCCCTTAAAGCGGTAAAATTTGACCAAAGCCAAGTTCAATTGAAACAATGGGGCTCAGAGGCAAGCCAGCATATTGAAAGTAATGAGGTTCACTTTCTTGGCGCTACGTTCAATGACATGGTGGTGCAAATCAATCAGCAGCTTTCATTGTTAACTGAAAACGACCGGATCCGCCGAGAGTTATTAGCTCACTTGTCTCATGATCTACGGACTCCACTAGCGACAATGCAGGGGTATATTGAATTATTAGCGATTAAAGGTGATGATTTATCCCACGTAGAAAAACAAGATTATTTAGCGACAGTTCAGCGTAATGTTAGTCAACTTAAGCGCCTTATTGACCAAATATTTGAACTAGCCCATTTAGAAAATGGTCAAGTGACTGTCAACCTAGAAACCTTTCCTATTGGTGAGTTATTACATGATATATTGGCTAAATTTACCCTAAAAGCAGCTGACAAAAATATTGCTTTAAGCCTACAACCTCAGCCTTGCCAATTCATTGTTTACTCTGACATCGCTAAATTAGAACGGATAATGACAAATTTATTAGAAAATGCCATTAGACATACCGACAATGGTGGCAACATTGTGATGACAGTCACTCAATTGTCCACACAAGTTAAAGTAAGCGTAACTGATAATGGTAGTGGTATAAGTAAAGAGGATATTGCTTATATATTCGATGCGAGATATAGAGCGAGTAATGCTATAGAAGATAATGCACAGCATGCAGGTTTAGGTTTGGCAATTAGCCAAAAATTATCACAAGTAATCAACTCTGAACTCATGGTTAAAAGTGAGCTGGGCAATGGCAGCAGCTTTTCATTATCAATCCCCATGTTACCTCAGTAAGAAAACAAACAACTGAAACAAAGGCATTTTTAAGCAAGGCACTGATTAAAGCAAATGATTTATTTGCCTACCGCATTAACATTGGGTTTGTGCGGTTAGTGCCAAAATGTCTTGTTGAGCATCAATAAGTTGTTTGCTGACTACTTTTTTGTGCTTAATTGCCTCGGCTAGCTCAATAAAGTGCATGGCATTATTTTGCTCTGCCACCATGACATTGGACATACCGTCGATAAGTGCTTGCACTGCAGCTACTCCCATTTTTGTTGCTAATATTCGATCTTTAGCAATAGGCGATCCACCTCGCTGTATATGCCCTAGTATGCAAGGTGTGCACTCAATATCAGCTTGCAGGTGTAATTGTTTCGCTAATTCTGCTGCCCCGCCCGGCCACAGGTTTTCGGCGATAACAATAATATAACTTGAATGACGATTTTTCTTCGCTGTAGTAATTTCTGCCGCTAAATGCTGTAACTTTAACGATTGTTCATTCGCGTTAAAATTTTCAAAAGATAATACCTGTTCTGCCGCACAAGCTATGCCGACATTGAATGTTATATGACCACAATGTCGCCCCATCAACTCAACTATAAATATCCGTTCAAAAGCATCGGCGGTATCACGAATTTTATCAATGGCTTCTATGCCTGTGTTTACCGCGGTGGCAAAGCCTATGGTGTAGTCAGTGCCATCGAGATCATTATCTATCGTTCCTGGTACGCCAATCATCTGACCTGACCAATATTGTTTAAGCGCCAATAAGCCAGAAAACGAGCCATCACCACCAATGACTACAAGCGCGTCAATATCTTTAGCCCTCAGCGTATCTGCCGCCAATTTCAAGCCTTTTTCTTCTAACATTAACGGACAACGAGCACTCTTCAATATCGTTCCGCCAAAGTGAATAATACCATTCACTTTTATTAGAGAGAGTGATTCAGCCATACCGATATATTCTTCACATACCAAGCCGTTATAACCATGATAAAAACCAATCACTTCAATATGATAATGATGAGCTGCTAATACAACTGAACGTATTGCTGCATTCATCCCAGGAGCATCACCACCACTAGTTAATAGTGCAATGCGCTTAATTGGCTTAGCTGGCTTAGTTGGCTTGTTGGTCATTTTATTTACTCTATGTTGCGAGAGTGATCACACAGGGTTATCTTATAAAGTACAAGATTTCATAGGCAATTAATACCCGCCGTATAAAGTTATGGCTATAGTGAGGATAAAAAAGGAGATTGGTCTGTAAGTAAAAATGCAAACGCCATTGCTAACCACCGTAAATGGCGATTAGCAATGGCGAGTAATATAATTGAACAGATAGTTTACTGGGGCTGAGTGAAGCCCAAATTAAGCGAAACGATATAGATATTAGCTGTAACTAACTCTTACCGGAATAGTTAATACCTGCTTGCCTTTGTGTTTAAGCCAGAAATAAATCAAAACAAAGGTTAATAATGCTAAGGCAATGGTAATACTGGCACTTAATGGTGCGGCCAAGAAATTACCAATTTGATAACATAGCGTTGACACTAAATAAGCAAAAACAAAGCTCCATACTCCAGCAAACCCCGCCCAGCGACTACCCACTTCATTTTTTATTGCTCCCATCGCAGCTACGCAAGGGGTATAAAGCAAGATAAATAATAAATAACTAAAAGCACCTAACTGACTAACAAAGGCTAATTGCATACGTTGATATGTCGTTAATTCAACGCCTTGCTCTTCAGCTGCAAGATTTAAATCACTGACTTCTCCAACACTGATCCCCAAAGGATCATCAGGAGCAATACCAAATAAATTCTCTTTTATACTGTCAGTAGCTTCCCGCCAACTTTGCACCAATGAAGGATCATCGCCACCTTCTGAGGCATGTGGAGAATATAAATTATTAAATGTAGCAACCAGTACTTCTTTAGCAAATATACCTGTGATTATACCGACGCCAGCTTGCCAATTATCTTCTTGCACACCCATAGGTGCCAATAGTGGCATAACAACTTTTGCCCCTTGGCTCAATACTGAGTTTTCACTATCTTGACTACCAAATTTACCGTCAATACCGATAGAGTTAAAAAAGTTTAGTAAACACACTACAATCACAATGGTTTTACCTGCACCGGTAACAAAACTACTTGTGCGTTGCCAAACACGCTGACTAAGTGCAGTAATTTTTGGCATCTCGTACGGCGGCAATTCCATAATATTTAAAGACGTTGTGCCTGATAATACCGTTTTCTTTAATAAGAAGCCGGTGAATATAGCGGCGGCAATACCAACTAAGTACAATAAAAACACCAAGTTTTGGCCGTTATCAGGAAAGAATGCCGCAGCAAATAGTGCATAAACAGGTAACCTTGCTCCACATGACATAAAAGGAGCCATCATTACAGTCGTAATGCGTTCTCGTTCACTATCAAGAATTCTGGCAGACATTACCGCGGGAACAGTACAACCAAAACCAACAATCAATGGAACAAAAGCTTTCCCAGGCAAACCAATTTTTTGCATCAAGCTATCAACAACAAAAGCAGCGCGGGCTAAATAACCAGAGCTTTCAAGCAATGATAAACCGATAAATAAACAGGCAATAATAGGAATAAAGGTTGCCACCGTTTGCATGCCACTGCCTAGTCCTTCCACAATAGTGAGTATCCATTGTGGCAGATCTAATGGAGCAAGAATGTGTAGTGGATAATCAACAAATAATGTTCCACTAAGAATATCGAAAAAGTCGATAAAGGCACTACCGACATTAATGGCAAACATAAAGAGTAAATACATCATTCCAAGGAATACTGGAATACCTGTAATTGGGTGCAATACGAAACTATCTATTTTTTCTGAAAAGGGTTTATTGCTACATGTTGGATTGGAAAAGGCTGCATTTGTAGCTTCAACACTACTGACACGCGCAAGCATATCCGAAATGTAATCATAACGAGCTTGCATTACTTTTACACTGGACTCAGGTTTATTTTGTTGCTCAGCCTGGGAACTTTCAATAATTTTTTGATGAACGTCTGATAGCACATCGGTCATTTGACCAAGTGCTTGTTGCACTTTTATTAGTGCATCATCGCGTTGTGCACTGATAGCAACGACAGGACAACCTAATTCAGCTGACAATTGCGAGGTATCAATTTCTAAGTTTTTTTGTCGGTCAATTTTATTAAGTACCACTATCATAGGTACCCCTAGCTCTAATAACTGGCTAGTTAAATAAAGTTGACGACTGAGCTGATTAACATCAACAACATTGACTAAAAAATCAATATCATTGTCTTGCAGAAATGATTGAGAAATAGTGAGATCTTTACCTTGCTCGGCATGACGTTCCAATGAACTTAAACCAGGAAGATCCGATAAATAGGCAGCCTGCTTATTTAAGGTTATTTTCGTTTTTTTAGCTGCAACAGTAACACCAGACCAATTACCTACGTTTTGCTTACTCTGCTTTTTATTGCTCTCGCTGTCTGATAATAACAGGTTAAATAGAGTACTTTTGCCTGAGTTGGCAAAACCAACCAGTGCGAAATGTTTTGATTGTGTCACGGAAAAATTCTTTTTGGTTGCTTGGTAAGAATGATTAAGTCATTCATTGATTAAAAATTAACGCCAATTTGCTCTGCGATATCACGTTGAATGCTAATTTTAGTATTGTGTAAGCGAAAAGCCATTGGACCATTAAAAGGCGCTTTGTGCGCTAATGATACATGTGATCTCAGCGTGAAACCCTGTTCAATTAATTGAGCAGCAATAGTTTCATCTTTCGGCAGCGCACTAATTTTGGCTGGTTTATTTAAGGGAAGTTCAGCTAGCGTCATGATATAAATCCAAAAAATCAAATTCATTTTACCCGAAGGTGTAACCTAAGAGCTAATGATAATTACTATTATTTAGATAATAGCATTTAGTCGCACAATACAACAGCAAAAGCTGCTTTACTCGCTTGATTTTGATCAAGTTAGCCTTGATAAAATCTAAGCAACAATAATAACTAGTTTTCGTATAGTGCTATTATCGGATCGTCTTATTATTAAGCAACCAATAAGAATAATACGCTAAACCGATGCTAAAAAAGGACAAAGCAGCCACTATTTTACCTGTTAGTGTTTAATTAAATTACTGAAACTAACCTCTTTAACTAAATGCTTTTTAGCGCCATAAGCAATGCGATGAGTACCATGACAACGAGCACATGCTAATACAGCTAACGTTCCAAGATCACGTCCTTGTTGTTTCGCTGTACCTGACTCTAAAGAGGTTTTCAAACTACTCAGTGTTTTCTTCATCACTTCATTTGGGTATGGCTTTCGATCTTTTTTATGGCAATCAACACAAGTTTCACCCAGGGTGACCATTTCATCATTAAGACTAGCTAAAGATGATAATGCTAATGATTTATTACCATCTTGTGCTGAAATTTTTATCTGGTTTACTTGCCTAGTCAGTGTATCCATATGTTCAATAAAACTCAGTTCAGGGGAAATTTTAATCTTCGAGAAGTCTGGCGTTCTATAGGTCAACGCCGTCATGGCTTGATAATCATCATGACAAGAATCACAGCTTTGTTGTAATGCTTTATGCTGAATTAAAACCGAAGAGAAATCTTGTTGCGCGCTAGCAAGGTTCAAGTCTTCTATTGTGTTTATTGCTAATTTTTTTTGCCAAGCTGGCACCATATCAGCAATTTTAAGGTAGTGTTCGCTTAGCTGTTCTGACCATAGTTGTAAATGTTCTGCATCTTGTTGATTCGCATAGAACTCTACCGCCTGCATTTCTCGACGGAGTTTAAACATATTATGTAGCCAAACTTGACGCTTATTTTCAGGTTTGTACCACTTTGCCAATTCAACCGGTGGGGTTTTAACCAACTTGGCTTTATCTTGGTGTTTATAAACCAGTCCTGCGATCAGCAGTAAGATAATAGTTTGAAAAATAATAAAATAACGCCAACGCATAACTAAGTACTCTGTTCAATTTATTGACTCAGTGTAAACAAATTGAAGATTATGGTTATTGATCTAGTACCACAAAAGCGCCTTAAGGCGCTTGTGTGCTACTAGGGCCCGCTGAATATTCATTGCGCAAATATTCAGGTTACAAGTCTAAAATGAAAAGCGTACGCCAATAGCGCCATCAACGTTGAATTTAAAGCCATCATCAAAATCTGCAACCGGTTGTACTTGCCCATATAAATCCCAGCCTTTAGCAAAGTACCAAGAAATCCCCACAGGAGCTCGAACACCAAAACCATCATCCCACTTAGTCCAGCCACCACCAGCAAAATACCAAGATAAGGGCGCTTTATTATCAAATCGACCGGTTTTAATTAAATAATCAACGGCAAAACCGCTATCACCCAAGACGACGTTATAGCGATCTATTTGCGCAACAAGGCTTAGATCCATATCAAGTGCAGCACCAATTTTCATCTCCGCTTGCGCAAAGTGAGGTAAAGATGAAAGTAGTATAAAAATAGCAACCAACAGGAGTTTTTTCACAGGTATTCCTTAAGTTTATAAGAGTATATTTAATAAAATTTTCGCTATTTTAGTGCCTTTCTATGCCAAAGCAAGCAAACTAATAAAACATTAATGACACTAGTGAACACAACAGCCTCAACTTAGGGATTTATTATCTCTGCTTATCCTTTTATCTGCTTCCTTAAACTAATTTAAAGTAACGAGGGCATTCTCCTCTAGGTTACTAAAGTGTAACGGCTACTTGTTAACACCAATCACAGTCTTTACTATGAGCTACAAATTCGAACTATTAATACAAACTCAGGTTGTCCATGTTTACACAAATAACAAAGAAAAATATTAAAAACCTATGCGCTATTGCCAGCATCGCCACTGTAAGTTTAGGACTTGCTAACTCAGCCAATGCTACTATTGTGGAAATAAAAACATCACTGAGCGATGAAAGTATTGAAGTTAATTTGTTTGATACAACAACACCTGAAACGGTAAAAAACTTTCTTAACTATATTGATAACGGCCAATACAATAATTCGGTTGTCCACAGAGTTTCTCCTAATTTTGTTGTGCAAGCGGGTGGTTATCAATTTACGGGTGCATGGCCATTAACAGCGCTAGCACCCAATGCCGCCGTCGTAAACGAACCGATTTACTCTAATGTAAAAGGTACGATTGCCATGGCTAAAAAAGGCAATGATGTTAACAGCGCCACCAACCAATGGTTTTTTAATTTAAAAGATAACAATGACACCTCAGAATCTAATAACTTAGATCGGCAAAATGGTGGTTTCACCGTCTTTGGTCAAGTTATCAAAGGTTTTGATATCATCGAAAAAATAGCCCTGATACAAAACCTCTGTACAAATGGCGCTTTACAGGGCATTCCTATGATAATTGAAAGTAATAAAACATGTACTGATATGGACGTCCCGGGTACGGAAAATTTTGTTGTCATTGAACGAGTAGCAGTGAAAGATCCATCAAACGTAACAGACAGCGACTTAAATCCTCTACTATCAAAATATCCTGATAGTGATGGTGATGGCGTAAAAGATATTGATGATGCTTTCCCAAGTGATCCGAATAAAACTGTGCCGGATGTAGAAGACAGTGGCGGCTCAATGACTTGGTTTACCGTGGCAATGTTAGGATTATTGGCAGTCAGAAAACGTTTTTTTAAATCTTAGCTTACTAATATTAAACAATTAACCTTTAAGTACATGCAATAAAAAAGCAGCGTATCGTCTGACGATATCGCTGCTTTTGTTAATTGGGGTAATTATTAACTTAACTATAGATTTCTAGGCATAAGCCAGTAATCTATTACGTAAATTTAACCTCTAGTAAACTCTGGGTATGCTTCCATACCACAGTCAGAGATATCAACACCTTCATATTCTTCTTCAGCACTCACTCGAATACCAATAATTTTCTTCAAGCTAAACCAAACGATGAAACTCGTCACAAATACCCAGACAAAAATAGTTGCAGCACCAATAAGTTGACCACTGAAGCTAGAGCCTGAATTTGTAATAGGCACAATCATTAGACCAAAGAAACCTACTACACCGTGAACTGAAATAGCACCCACCGGATCATCAATCTTAATTTTATCTAACGCTAAAATTGACATCACTACAATAACACCGGCAATAGCCCCAAACATTGTTGCTTGTAATGGCGATGGCGTTGATGGTTCAGCAGTAATCGCAACTAAGCCTGCTAATGCACCGTTCAATGTCATGGTTAAATCCGCTTTTTTGAACAATATTTTAGCAAAAATAAGCGCTGAAATTGCACCAGCTGCTGCGGCAGCATTGGTATTTAAAAATACCATAGCTACTGAGTTTGCACTATTAATGTCTGCAAGTTTCAATACTGAGCCACCATTAAAACCAAACCAGCCCATCCATAAGATAAAGGTTCCTAATGTAGCCATAGGTAAGTTAGCACCTGGGATCGCATTAACTTTACCATCTTTACTGTATTTGCCTTTACGGGCACCTAGTAATAAAACGCCTGCTAATGCGGCAGAAGCACCTGCCATATGAACAATACCTGAACCAGCGAAGTCAGAAAAACCTAGGTCGCCTAAGGTATATAAACCAAAGACAGCGTCACCATTCCAAGTCCAGCTACCTTCCATCGGATAGATGAAACCAGTTAACACAACAGTAAATGCTAAGAAAGCCCATAATTTCATACGCTCGGCAACGGCACCCGAGACAATCGACATAGCAGTAGCAACGAAGACTACTTGGAAGAAGAAGTCAGAAGCGTTGGAATAAACCGCACCTCCGTCAAAACCTGCTTCAGCTGATTCGGCTAAAACGGCACCAACAAGAGATTCAGCATCACTCGCGCCATCTAAAGCGATACCATTAAGAAAGATACCGCCACCATACATGATGTCGTATCCAACAATAAGGTACATGATGCAAGCAATCGCATAGAGTGCGACGTTTTTAGTCAGTATTTCAGTCGTGTTTTTAGCTCTAACTAAACCAGCTTCAAGCATTGAGAAGCCTGCAGCCATCCACATAACTAAGGCGCCACACATTAGAAAATAAAAGGTATCTAATGCATATTGTAATTGAAAAATATTTTGTTCCATTATCATTCTCCTTTAAAGTGCTTCAGAATCTAGCTCGCCCGTACGGATACGAATAGCTTGTTCTAGGTTATAAACAAAAATCTTACCATCACCAATTTTTCCGGTATAAGCTGCTTTTGAAATGGTTTCAAGTAAGCGTTCAACAAGGTCGTCATTAACCGCTATTTCCAATTTCACTTTAGGTAAGAAATCGACTTGATATTCAGCGCCACGGTATAATTCGGTATGGCCTTTTTGACGGCCAAACCCTTTCACTTCACTCACTGTGATGCCTTCTACGCCTATTTCAGAAATAGCCTCTCTGACATCATCTAATTTGAATGGCTTTATGATTGCGCTAATTAATTTCATGGTTAACCTCTAGTTATCGTATTTTATATATCTGATAACTTGATAATACAATTCATATGCCAAGATAAATAAAACAACAAAATCATAAACTTAACAGGATAAACTTTATTCGCAGGATTGTATTCGCACCAAGAACGTGCAGGAATTTACCCCGCTGATATCATCTGGTGCAACGTGAGGGTAAAGATTAAGGGTATATTTGCAGAAAGGGATTAGACGAGTCATGAAGCTCTGTTTTATATCCAATATACTGGTTAACAATGAAAGTAAATCAGCCTTAAGCATAGCCTGAGGAGCTGGTAATTTGGTGGGTATTATTTATGCTTTAGACTAATAACAAGGTTTAGCTATTATAAAGTTCGGTAAAGGCTTTGATTGAAAAGCCGTTAAGCAGTTGATCACCTACCTTCAGCACAGGTACACCGCGAAGGCGAGTAGCTGCAAATTCTTTTTGCCCTTTTGCCGTTTTAATATTACAAAGCCTAAAAGCAATACCTTGCTGCTCAAGATAACGTTTTGCTGTTTGGCAATGAGGACACTTTTCCATAGTATACAGAACAACTCTTTTCATTTTTTTACCTTAATTTCTGCCTAGCTAGATGATATTTGCTTACAAAATAAGTCATGGCATGATGATTGCTTTTTATCTTAAGTTTTACAAAATTGGGTAACCTTTTCTTAAGTGGCTTGTCCTTAAAACAGAACTTTAAGCCAGAAGAGTACCAACAATAGGAATCTATACTTAAGTTGGAGCTAAGCTTGATTTAAATCAAGTTAGTAAACCTATTAAAATACATATATTAACAATTTGATTTAAATCAAACTATTCAATCTGATGCGGTGCAAAACTCCCCCCATCAGTTATCCATAACAATAATAATAAAGTTAACGCACCATATTAAAAACATGAAATTAGGATATTATTATGAAAACAGTAGTAAATAAGTTTGCCTTATCATTAATCAGCGCAGCAATTTTAGCAGCTCCTACCGCCTTTGCTGGTGAAACAGAACATGGTAAAAGCATTACCGAAGCACTTAGCGATAGCACAGTAAAAGTTAATTTACGTGCTCGTTACGAAGGCGTAGATCAAGATGGTAAAGCAAAAGATGCTTCAGCGTTAACACTAAAAAGTCGTATCACAGTTAATACGGGCAGTTACAGCAACTTCTCGCTTGGCTTAGAAGTTGATAAAGTCGATGCCCTAGTTGATGACTATGCTGTGCCAGGTGAAGCTTCTGAATATCCAGTAGTTGCAGACCCACAGGGTACTGACGTAAACCAAGCATTTATCAAATACGCCAATAGTGGTTTTAGTGCCGTAGTTGGTCGTCAACGCGTTTTACACAACAATCAACGCTTTGTTGGTGGTGTAGGTTGGAGACAAAACGAGCAAACTTATGATGGAGTTCGCGCACAATACGCAGCTGGTGCTTTCTCTGTTGACTATAGTTACATCCATAACATCAACAGCATTACTTCTGCCGATGTAAAAGGTGAATTCAATTTAGTTAATGCAAAATACAAAATTAACAAAAACCATAAACTAGCGGGTTTTGCTTACCTTTTAGATTATGAAGCTGCTGCGAACGATAAAAACTCTAGCAGCACAGTAGGTGCTTTGTATAATGGCAAGTTTGGTAAATTCTTAGTAAATGCTAGCCTTGCAAGTCAAAGCGACAATGGTGATAACCCAATGAGCTACTCAGCTATGTATATCAATGCTGAAGCCGGTTATAACTTTGGTCAAGTGACTGTTATCGGTGGTTATGAATTATTAGGCAGTGATGACGGTAAAGTAGCATTTAATACACCGTTAGCAACTAAGCATAAATTCAACGGTTGGGCTGATAAGTTCTTAGGCACACCAAAAGAAGGCCTAGAAGATGTTTATTTAACTGCTAAAGGTAAAATTTCAGGCGTTAAATGGGCTGCAACGTACCATGACTTCTCATCTGATGAAGGTAGCATTGACTTTGGTAATGAGATTGATTTAGTTGCCACGTACCAATTTAACAAAAACTACGGTGTTTTAGTTAAAGCTGCTAACTACAGTGAAGGCGATGTTGGCACAGCGCAAACGGATACCAATAAAGTTTGGGTTCAAATGACCGCTAAGTTCTAAACGTTAACAACGTTAATTATTAGTGAGAAATAGCGATATTCCACACTGATGAATATGAAGCCAGCTTAATCGCTGGCTTCTTTGTTTTTTACTCCACCAAAGCATAATCCTAGTTTGTAAGCAAAAAATTCCTTCTACACATTACCTGCTTGTACTTCACCTCTGTGCATTGCTTCAGGTTAATAAAAGCATTAGAATAGCCGCGAATTTTATTAGCTGCTAGGCGACCTTTCTTGTTATTAATGATCGACAATTACGACTCATTTACTTTTAATTTAGTGCATTATTTTCAAGCGCTAGGTCAAGAGGTTGTTGTCTATAGAAATGATGAAGTTAGCCTTAAAGAAATTGAGCAGTTAAAGCCTCAGTATATTGTGATATCCCCTGGTCCTTGTGATCCTGATTCGGCCGGTATCTCCCTTAGCGTTGTCAAAGAGTTTGCTGGTAAAATACCTTTGTTAGGTGTGTGTTTAGGCCACCAATGTATTGCGCAACATTTTGGTGCGAGTGTCGAAAAAGCCAAAAAAGTAATGCATGGTAAAACCTCTAAAATTTCACATAATCAACAAGGGTTGTTTGATAAGTTAAATCATCCATTACAAGTAACACGTTATCACTCGCTGATTGTAAACAGACAATCTTTACCAGCCGAATTGGTCATGACGGCGTGGAGTCAAGATGAACAAGGCGAGGTGGACGAAGTTATGGCGCTAGAACATAAAACGCTAGCAATTAGCAGCGTGCAATTTCATCCAGAATCCATACTTACCGAGCAAGGGCAATGTTTATTAGAAAATTTTATCAAGCAATTTAAAAATCATCCGATAAACTAATAACAAGAGCTTTTTTGAGTAAAGCCATATAAAGTAGTGCTTTACTGCCTTAAAGCAATGAAAGCACTAGACATAACGTATTCAATGTTCAATTTTATTTTCTAGGTAAGCAATAAAACCTCTATGCAAATTTTTGAAAACAACCAGACAGTCGCCACAATCTATCAACGCGCTATCAGCCTATCTATCTGTAAAGATTTTGCGGAGAAGCAAAGTGGTAAAGTTTCTTTGGTAGACCATCAAGGTAGTGAGCAAGAAAACCGCCGCCGAGAGTTGTTATCTGTTGAAGTGCAAGCTCAGCAAGAGAAGATTATTGCCGAGCATGGCGAAGAGCATTTTCGAAAACAAACTAAACAGAATTTCTTTAATAGGCTTCGTACAGAAATAAATAGTGATTTTGATAATAAAGAACACCTATACCATTACGTCTTAGGTATTGAAGATGCCTGCCCTGCTATCCTTGATATTCTATCTGCACGCGCTGCTTCGGTAAATCAAATCAAAGACCTTGCTGCTTCATTACCTTGGTTAACTATTGATTTGATAAGCTTAGTGAATAAACCACAATATAGAAAACGTGCTGACGTACAAGTTACTGATGCTAAACTAGCATTAAGCTACATTGGTTTAGATAATTTAAAATTGGTCATGCCAACTTTTACTTTAAAACATTGGTTACCAACAAGCACTGCTCCATATGGTTTAATGAAACGCAAGCTTTGGAATGATAGTTTATCTATTGCGCTAGCTTCGAGTGTATTAGCGAAAGAGCAAGGGCTTGATGAGTTTACTGCTTTTACAACAGGTATGCTGTCAAATATTGGCAGGCTTGCCGTAACTCGTTGCTATTTAACAAAATTCAGTGAGATGCATAAAAAAGAATTACGTAATGCATTTGAGCAAAAAGACAAACGTTTGCACAATGTTTTATCAAAAATAGAGACTAGTGAAGAACTACTGCTTGAACAATTAGTAATGAGAAGCTCACAACTTTCTGCCGATTTAATCGAGAAAATGCATTTTAAACGCCTGCCAATAACCGAACCAGTTTTTGATTTAGCTTATGCCGATAGCATAGAAAAGATGCACCCTATTGCGCAACTTGTTGCGAAAGCTAAAGCTTATATTGCCTTTCGTGCTTTAGCTAAAGAAGAGCTAATTGACAGTGATGAAAGTAAAAAACTACTCAATACTGTTAATTTAACACCTGCTGAAATAACGCTATTGAAAAAAAGCGATATTGATCACATCAAACTGAACTTCAATTAAGAAAAAAACAGTCTTAAAAGATGCTTTTCTTCTATTTTTCGTTCAATTGCCACAAAATTCTATTTTTTCCATGATTTTTTTCTGATTATTTATTAAAAAATAACGCTGATGGCTTTCATCAAGCAAGCGCCTACTCACTCACTTATCTCCTTATCTCTACAAAACAATCCGAGACAATAAATATTCATCTTTACTGAATAAAGCTAGCTAAGCCTTTGTTTCTTCTGGGCTACAGGCTAGCACAGCAAGACAAGTCGACTATTTCCTGTCATACTATTGTTCTATTTTTTTACTCACTGTTATTATTTTTCACAATAATTAGATATTCATTAAGCTTTATCAAGATTATGCAGTAAGCTATTAAAAAAATTACCCACTTATTAATGAGGATTTAAAAAATGTCAGAACATTTTTCGGTTGAACGCGGCTTATTTGATGATGTAATGGTGCCAAACTATGCACCTTCAGCGGTTATTCCTGTTCGCGGTCAAGGCTCTCGAGTGTGGGATCAGCAAGACAAAGAATATATTGATTTTGCTGGCGGTATTGCCGTTAGTGCTTTAGGTCACTGTCACCCAGCTTTAGTAGGTGCCTTAAAAGAGCAAGGCGAGAAAATCTGGCATTTATCTAATGTTCAAACAAATGAACCCGCATTACGCTTAGCAAAAAAATTAGTTGATAGTACTTTTGCTGAAAAAGTTTACTTTTGTAATTCAGGTGCTGAATCAAATGAAGCAGCACTTAAGTTAGCTCGTCGTTGGGCATTAGATGTACATGGTGCAGATAAATCACAAATCATTGCTTTTAAACAAGGTTTCCATGGTCGTACTTTCTTTACGGTAACGGTTGGTGGTCAAGCTGCTTATTCAGATGGCTTTGGTCCAAAACCAGGTGATATCGACCATGCAGAATATAACAACCTTGATAGTTTAAAGGCATTAATCTCTGATAAAACATGTGCTGTAATGATTGAACCATTACAAGGTGAAGGCGGTATCGTCTCACCAACAGATGAATTTATTAAAGGTGTTCGCGCTTTATGTGATCAACACAACGCACTGTTAATTTTTGATGAAGTACAAACAGGTGTTGGCCGTTTAGGTGAATTATACGCCTATATGGACCTAGGTGTTACGCCAGATATTTTAACGTCAGCTAAAGGTTTAGGCGGTGGTTTCCCTATCGGCGCTATGCTGACAACTACTGAGATTGCTAAGCACCTTAAAATTGGTACTCACGGCAGTACTTATGGCGGCAACCCACTAGCATGTGCTGTTGCAGAAGCAGTATTAAATACCGTAAATACGCCGGAAGTTTTAGCTGGTATCAAAGCTAAAGCTAAACTTTACGTTGATGGCTTGAACGCAATTAATAGTAAATATAATGTTTTCTCTGAAATACGTGGTAAAGGTTTATTAATTGGTGCGGTATTAAACGAAAAATACCAAGGCCAAGCTAAAACGTTTTTGAATGCAGCAATGGATGAAGGCGTTATGGTATTAGTTGCAGGCGCAAGTATTGTTCGCTTTGCACCATCACTTGTTATTTCTGATGAAGATATCACTCTTGGTTTGGCACGCTTTGAAAAAGCAATCGCTAGCCTAGTCTAACTTAACTGAGACTAATCTAGTTAATGCTAATAGTTACCTGTTCTTACTCTCTAGAGTTTGAGCAGGTTTCCACTTCTTTTCATCGAGAGCATTTATGATCATTGTACGTCCTATTAAAAAAAGTGACTTAAAAGCCCTACACCAAATCGCAATAGATTCTGGTCATGGTTTTACTTCACTACCAGTAAATGAACAATTACTTCAACAACGCATTAGACTTGCTGAAGAATCCTTTTCTAAAGAAGTAAGCCAAGCGGGAAGCGAAGGTTATCTTTTTGTTATGGAAGATACCGAAACGGGTGACGTTGTTGGTACCAGTGGTATTGAAGCTGCTGTTGGTTTAGATGATGCTTTTTATCATTATCACTTAGGTAAAGTTGTCCATAGCTCACGTGAACTGAATATTTACAATACCGTAGAAACCTTATCACTGTGTAATGATTACACCGGTGCCAGTGAAATTTGTACGTTATATTTAAGTGACAGCCATCGCAAAAATAACAATGGCCGTTTTCTATCACGTTTCCGCTTTCTCTTTATTGCTGAACATAAAGAGCGCTTTTCTGACACCATTATTGCTGAAATGCGTGGTGTTTCAGACAATGAAGGCCGCTCACCATTTTGGAACTGGCTTGAAGAGCACTTTTTCTCGATGGATTTTCCTACTGCCGATTACTTAACCGGAATAGGTAAAAAAGAATTTATTGCTGAGTTAATGCCTAAGTATCCAATTTACGTGAACTTATTAAGTAAAGAAGCTCAAGACGTTATTGACAAGGTACATCCGCAAACAGTACCAGCACTTCGCTTATTAGAAGCAGAAGGTTTTGCTAGGCGTGGTTATGTTGATATTTTTGATGCCGGTCCAACGGTTGAATCGAATGTTAATAATATTAGATCTGTTAGCCAAAGTAAGCGTTGCCAAGTGATCATTGACGAAGTGCAATCAACTGATAATTACATTATCTGTAATAGTAAAGTTGAAGACTTCAGAGCCACGCAAGCTCCACTTTCATTACGTGACACAGCCAACCAGGTTGTGATTAGTCAAGCAGTTGCCGATGCTTTAATGGTCAGCGCTGGTGATTGGGTTCGCATAATATCCAATTAATCCCTGCCACTTTGTCTTAGCACAGCAATACAAAAATTTAGCGTGGCTATCACTAGTCACTCGTCAAATTACTAATGGTGATAGCAGAATCTCTATCACCACTATCAATGAGAAGGAAACATCATGTCTCACACAAATCCAGTTCAATTTATTAATGGTCAATGGCAAGCAGGCTTAGGTCATGATGTTAGTTCATCTAACCCTGCTCGTAATGAAGTCATTTGGCAAGGAAAAACAGCCAGTGCAGATCAAGTAAACGAGGCGGTGTTAAGTGCTCGTAAAGCATTTGAAAGTTGGGCAAATATTAGCTTAGAAGCACGTGTTGCTGTTGTGACTAAATTTGCTGAGTTATTAGCTGAAAATAAAGATGCATTAGCAACGACCATTGCCTTAGAAACAGGTAAGCCTAAGTGGGAAACGACAGGTGAAGCTGGCGCTATGGTGGCTAAAGTAGCTATTTCACTTAAAGCTTACCAAGAACGTACTGGCACGGTTGAAAACCCAATGCCTGGTGCAAAAGCCTTTATTCGTCACAAACCACACGGTGTTGTCGCTATTTTTGGTCCTTATAACTTCCCGGGGCATTTACCAAATGGCCACATAGTCCCGGCCTTAATTGCCGGTAATACTATTGTATTTAAGCCAAGTGAATTAACCCCGCGTGTTGCTCAAGAAATGTTAAAACTGTGGGAACAAGCAGGTTTACCTAAAGGTGTTATTAACCTAGTTCAAGGTGAAGTAGAAACTGGTAAAGCATTAGCTAGCCATAAACTTATTGATGGTTTATTTTTCACAGGTAGCTCTACTACAGGCCATTTATTGCATGAGCAATTTGCTGGCCAACCGGGCAAAATTCTTGCGTTAGAAATGGGTGGTAATAATCCACTTGTTATTAAAGATGTTAGCGATATTGATGCTGTTGTACATGACATTGTGCAGTCTGCTTTCGTTACTACTGGCCAACGTTGTACTTGTGCTCGTCGTTTATTCATTGAAGCCAATGAACAAGGTGATGCCATTTTAGCCCGTCTTATCGAAGTAACTAAAAACTTAACTATTGGTTACTTTGATGATGAAGAGCAGCCATTTATGGGCTCTATGATCTCTGAGAAAGCGGCATTGAGCTTAGTTGATGCACAAGCTAAATTAACGGCCCTAGGTGCAAAATCGATTGTTGAACTTAAACATCTAGAAGTAGGTACTGGTTTTGTATCACCGGGTATTATCGACGTTACAGAGATTACTGCTGATGTACCAGATGAAGAATATTTTGGTCCTTTAGTTAAACTATATCGTTACAACGATTTTGATAAAGCCATCGACGAAGCTAATAATACTGGTTTTGGCCTTTCTGCAGGTTTGTTATCTGATAGTGAAGACTCATATAATCACTTCTTTACTCGCATTCGTGCCGGAATTGTTAACTGGAACAAGCCAATTACCGGCGCAAGCAGCGCTGCACCATTTGGTGGCATTGGTGCTAGTGGTAACCACAGAGCCAGTGCATTTTATGCCGCTGATTATTGTGCATACCCAATTGCCTCAGTAGAAGCAGAGAAAGTGAGCCTACCTGCAACACTAACTCCAGGTATGAAATTCTAAATGCAAAACAACAATACTCTTACAATAGAAACATCAAAGCTTACGGATATTACCTCTGATAGCTTTACCCAAGCTTATCAACAATTTGTTGCACAAGGTGACTTTATCTCGTTAACTCGCCAGTTCGAGCAAGGCTTTGCCCAAACAGGCGTTGAAAACCAATTAAGTTTTAACGTCAAGCAAGCAAAAATTAGCTTACTCGATACGGGTGTTTTATTGGTGGAGCCTACAAGATGGGCAACACCAAGTAAGAGTATTGTTATTTCATCAGGCATTCATGGCAATGAAACTGCACCAATTGAAATAGTTCAGCAGTTGATAAGTGACATTGTTACGCAGAAAATTCAAGTTAAGCATCGTACTCTATTCATTATGGGTAACCCGGTAGCGATGAACATCGCCAAGCGCTTTCAAACTGAAAACTTAAACCGCTTATTTTGTGGAAAGTACCAAGAGATAGATCCTTGCTTTGAAAAGTACCGCGCATCTAAGTTAGAAGCCTATGTCAGTGACTTCTTTAACGCTGGCATGACTCAAAGTACAAGCGATAATAGCAGCGACAATACCAACGAACGCCAAGTCACTAACTACCACTACGATTTACATACTGCTATTCGTGATTCTAAATATGAAAAGTTTGCCATTTATCCTTATCAAGCTGGAAAACCTTGGGATAAAGAACAGTTAAGCTTTATGGCTAGCTGTGGCGTTAATACTATTTTATTTGGCCATGGACCTAGCGGCACGTTTTCTTATTTCAGTAGTGCCAACTTTGCCGCTCACGCTTTTACTATTGAACTAGGTAAGGTAAGGCCTTTTGGTGAAAATAACATGGCAAGTTTTCAAGCCATGACAGACAATTTAAGTGCATTAGTTAGCGATGAAGAAATCACACTGAAAAATTTTGATAATAACGATTTTAATTTATTTGAAGCATTAGGTGATATCACTAAAGTGAGTGATAAATTTGAACTGTATATTACTGATAAAGCCAGTAATTTTACTGATTACCCCGTAGGTACACTGCTGTCTACTGATACAAATCAAGAATACCGTACCACCCTTTCAGGCGAAAGCATTGTCTTTCCTAATGCTAATGTCGGTAATGGCCAACGTGCTGTATTGATGGTTGTCCCTACAACACTCGAATAACCCCCTCTTCAACTTTACAGACCTTTATCATAAAAACCTTTATCAATACTGATTTATAAAGGTTTTTAATAAAGCATTCTGTAAAGGTAATGGGCGATTGATTCACAGCGATTAAAAACCCTTAACTTCCTGCTATACTCAAGCAAAAGTACGACTCATCTACAAAGGTAAATCAAAGTATTATGGTTACAGACACTGACGGCTACATACAGATAATCGAGTACCTTACCGAGCATCTCAGTTTATTTGAAAACGCAATAGCACCAGCTCAAGCCACTGAAACCGTAATGTCAGCGATTGAAATCGAATTATGTGACCAAATAATTACGGTTTGCAGTCAAAATGAAAGTCTCACCTTTAATCAACGTAATGCCATAATCCGCGAAGTAGATGCGATAGTCTACGATCTTGAAGAAATATTATCCGGTGTTATTAATAATCCGGTTAATGCTGAGCAACGAGCCTTCATAACTGAATTTGCCAGTTTAATCAAAAACCTATTTGATACCGTTATCCACAAAGGCTAAGTTAGCTTTAGCTCATTATCATCACTGCTAATACACCTTCTTCCCGTTATAAAAACTCTATTACATATAACAACTGGTGCAGGTGCTTTATCTTCGATAGAATCCCCTACATATTAATGGTAAAAAGAGTCGATAATGAAAGCACAAGTAAAATGGTTAGGCGAAGAGTTATTCATGGGCACCTCAGAAAGTGGCCACACCATGGTTTTAGATGCAAATAGTGGCAACTTAGCCCCAAGTCCTATGGAAGGCGTACTCATTTCACTTGGTGGATGTTCATCAGTAGATGTGGTGAGTATTTTACAAAAAGCGCGCCAAAATATAATTGGCTGTCATGTTGAGCTTTCTGGTACCCGTGTTGATAGTGTACCTGCACTCTTTGAAAAAATTCACCTGCACTTTGTTATCACTGGTACTGATGTAGCTGCTAAGCATGTTGAGCGAGCAGTGAACTTATCTGCAGATAAATATTGTTCTGTCGCCCTAATGTTAAACGCTAAAGTTAACATTACGCACGATTTTAAAATTATTGCTCCGTAACCTTTATTACCTTATGGATGCTGATACTAAAATCCCCTTATATGGCTTTAATAATTTAACGAAAAGTTTAAGCTTTTCGTTATACAGGGTGCATTATTTGCCCTCAATTCAATCTGTTGAGGCCTATAATACGTACATCAATCAAACCTATAACAGTGAACTGCTCGAAGTTTTACTTACTAAGGTTTGTCACGCTATTGGTGGTAATGTTCTGAATATTGCAAGCCAGGATTACACCCCGCAAGGAGCGAGTGTGACCCTAATGATTTCAGAAGAAGCAAAACCTGAGTCTTTAGTAGCTCATTTAGATAAAAGCCATTTATGCATTCACACCTATCCAGAAGAAACAGCACAGCATGGCATTGCCATTTTCAGAGCCGATATTGAGCTGTCGACCTGTGGTGTTATTTCTCCTTTAAAAGTCCTCGATTACGTCATTGAAGCCTTCTCGGCGGATGTAATTGATATAGACTATCGCGTCCGAGGCATGACTCGTGATCAACGTGGTAAAAAACACTTTAATGATCATAAGATCACTTTGATTAGTGAGCATTTAGCTAAAGAGACGCGTGAGAAATACCGTGTTAAAGATAGTGTAATGACAACTCACAACTTATTTCATTGCAAGTTAGTGAGGCAATCTATCAATTTGACTCAACATATATTCAATCTTGGTTCTCATCTTGAAAAACAACCAATATCAACTGAAGATGAAATACAAATAAAAGAGCGACTAACTAAAGAGTTGAGCGAACTTTTTATCAGTCAATAATTCACATCCCCAACAAAATAGAAATCGTTTCTTCTTAGACGTTTTACAGTTCTTTCAAAAATCTATTTTTCTTGATATCTTCAAGTTCATGTAATCAGAAATGACTCGAAATTATTATGGTAAAGGAGTATCTATTGTTAATTAAGCGGTTTCTTGTTACTTCTTTAATTATTACGAGTTACATTAGCAGTTTATTTATCTGTTTATCCGTTAACGCTGATGAAAACAAACGTGCTGATGACATTATTGCATTATTTAAAACTAACAAACCTTCACCCCCGCAACATGCCAATAGCTTACTGCAAGAACTAAAAAAGGCAATTACGCCCGATGATCTTCACCGTCAAAAAGAATATATTCGTGCAACATGCTGGAATCAAAAAGTCGAAACAAATGAACAAATAAGACAAGCGGTATCATACGCAAATAAACAACTCGATATATTCGGCCCACACATTCCTTCACAAATCACAATTGATTTAACGTTATGTAAAACCAGTTATCAACGATTGCTAGGCCAAGTAGATACTACACTGCAAGATTTAACAAGCGCAATCAACCAGGCATACATCATCGAAGCGCCACTACTGATTGCCCATGGACATAGACAAAGAGGCACTCTGCACTCATACCAAGGTAACTACTCTGCATCCCTTGAAGATTTGCTGACGGCACAAAGTCACTACGAGTCACTTAAATTAACTTATTGGGCCAATATTAACTTAGGCGAACTAGCAACAAGCTATCGCCGATTTGGTGATGCAACAAGCGCCTTAAAATATCAATTGCAATTAGAAGATATTTATATCAAAGAAGGCAAAATATTTGAAGCTAACGACATAAACATTCAAATAGCCTCTTCTTTAGAGCAATTAAAAAAATTAAAGGAAGCTAATGCTCGTTATCGTGTGAGCCAGCAATTTTTACAGAATAAACAGCCAGTAATTTCAGCTGATATGTCGATAAATATAGCTAATAATTTAATATCATTAGGCCAGTACAACAAGGCACTAACTTTATTAAAACAAGCTGAAAATACAATTACACCCGAGTACAATGCCCCCTATAGTTTTTTACAATTATATTTAGCAAATACTCAGTTTAAACTTAACAATTATTCGGCTAGCTTAGATGCGTTACAAAACGCTGAGAAGGCCTTTTTAATCGATAAAAATCAACGTGGCCTTAGTAAAGTACTAAGGCTTAGAAGTGACATATATGAGGCAGATAAAAATTGGCAAAACGCCTATCAAACTTTAAGAGAATATCTTCATGTTCATTTAGCACAAGATGAAAGAGTGCTTACTAAACTCAATGCTGAATTACGAACACGTTTTGATACTGATAGAATTAAACATGAAAATGACCTACTGCTGCAACACGCTAAGGATAAAGAAGTACAATTGAGCATGTTGCAACGTAATAAGACAATGCAAATAATCATCATTACTCTAGTCGGTATTATATTAATATTGATGTCCATATTTGCTTATAAGCAGATGTATCATAAACAGCAATTTAAAAAGCTCGCTTTTACCGATGAATTAACCAAAATGGCTAATCGACGGGAAACCTACATTCAGGCTGAAAAGTGCCTTTCCCTCAGTAAGAAAAAGCAAACACCATTTTCGTTAATTTTCTTTGATGCTGATTATTTTAAATTAGTTAATGATGAATTAGGCCATTATATCGGCGACCAAGTTTTAATTTGCCTTGCTGATATTGCATCTAAGCTCATCCGCAAAGGCGACACCCTAGGGCGTGTTGGCGGTGAAGAGTTTATAATCTTGCTGCCTGATACCGACATTGAAGTTGCATTAACAATCGCGAATAGACTTTTAACTACCATTGAGCAGTATGACTGGTCGACAATTTCAAGTGATTTGACACAAACAGTAAGTGCTGGCGTCGTGAGGTATCAAGAAGAAAAAGATTTATCAGCGCTATTATTAAAAGCAGATAAAGCGCTCTATGAAGCAAAAGCCGCTGGTCGTAATCATGTAAAAGTGTTTTTGTAATACTGATGTAAAGTAGAAAGATAAACAATACCGATACATAAGCATGTGTGCAAAAGCAGTAAGCTAAAACTCTTTATAAGTATTACAGCATTCACTATATAAGGGAAAATTCATATTGAATTTTCGCGTAAGTTATCTACAGAGATTAATGTTACTGATAATACAACCACGACAGTTTCAGTCGCTACAATACCTTATCTCCTTTTAAATGAAGATATTGCTTTGACCTCACCTAACTCAGCACTCTAAGCACAGATTTTTTTATAAGAACTTAACGCTTTATAAATCGCTCATCCAATCTAATTGTTTGTTGGCTTGGTTTTTACGATCCATTAAGTCACGAATTAAAGGCGTTAATATTAACTCCATCGCTAGACCCATTTTTCCACCAGGCACGACAAGGGTATTAATTCGCGACATAAATGAACCATCAATCATACGAAGGTAATACTGAAAATCTACATTTTTGACTTCACGAAACCGAATGACGACAAAACTTTCATCTAAGCTAGGGATTGCCTTAGCACTAAATGGATTAGAGGTATCGACGGTAGGCACTCGTTGAAAGTTGATATGAGTGCGAGAGAACTGTGGTGTGATAAAGGAAATATAATCTTCCATACTGCGCACTATACTTGCTGTCACCGCTTCTCTAGAGTGACCACGCTTATTGGTATCGCGAATGATTTTTTGGATCCACTCCAAGTTAACAATTGGAACCATGCCAATGAGTAAATCAACATGTTTAGCAACATCATTGTCCTTGGTTACTACACCGCCGTGTAACCCCTCGTAATATAACAAATCAGTACCTTCACCAAACTCTTCCCAGGGGGTAAAAGTACCGGGCATTTGATTGTACGGGACCGCTTCATCAAAAGTATGCAAATAACGTCTGATTTGTCCTTTACCTGTCTCGCTATAATCATGGAATAACTTTTCTAGCGCAGTAAAGTCGTTAGCAAGATCACCAAAATAGCTGATATTAGTGCGTGCTTCTTTTGCTTTGCGCTTTTCCATATCCATTTCTTGTCTAGAGAAGCGATGAAAACTATCTCCCTCGACATTGACAGAGGATATACCGAGTGTTCTAAAGATATGCTCAAACGCAGCAGTCGTTGTAGATGTTCCTGCTCCTGATGAGCCAGTGACTGCTATGATTGGATTTCGTGACGACATAAAGGCTCTAAGAATAAACTAAAGTATAATAGATATTTTATACGGTGAATTTACGTTTAGGTCAAGGAAGAAAACGACAAGTTCAATGTTGAAAGCGGCATAATGACTATATAGATAAGAATACCAATACCTTTAAGTTATTTCCCACTCAGCGAGAATTTAAAGGCTTACAGACAAGGCATGGATTGAAGAAAATGGTTATTCCTTTGTCAAAATCAATAACACTGTATGTATGCCTTTTAAACTCGCCCTTGGGAGCTTGTCAGAAAATCAATAACTGCACAAATCATACTTGTTATAACTCAACTGACATTGCTCTGAGGGGTGAATAAATTTAATGGAATTGGTATTAATATATTCATCGGATTTTAGGCAATAAAAAACCGAGCCTAAGCTCGGTTTTTTAAATAAAGTATAAACTTTCGTTTAAGCTTCAGCTGACTCTTCAACTACTTCAGGAGCATCTTCTACTACTGGGCGGTCTACTAATTCAATGTATGCCATAGGCGCTTTATCACCAGTACGGAAACCACATTTTAAAATGCGAGTGTAACCACCTGGACGTTCTTGGTAACGAGCACCAAGTTCGCTGAATAAAATACCTACTACTTCTTTATCTTGTGTACGAGCAAACGCTAAACGGCGATTTGCAACACTGTCGGTTTTGGCCAATGTAATCAGTGGCTCAACAACGCGACGTAGTTCTTTAGCTTTAGCAACAGTCGTTTTAATAACGCCGTGTTTTACTAAAGAGCTTGCCATATTGCGGAACATCGCTTGGCGATGACTGCTATTACGGTTTAACTGGCGACCGCTTTGACGATGACGCATAAGTTAATCCTTCTCTCAAACTATTAAAAAAATGATGATCGAACTAGTCGTTGTCAACAATGCTTTCAGGTGGCCAGTTTTCTAGGCGCATGCCTAGAGACAAACCACGCGACGCTAACACGTCTTTGATTTCAGTTAGAGACTTCTTACCTAAATTAGGCGTTTTAAGAAGCTCCACTTCAGCACGTTGTACTAAATCACCAATGTATTGAATTGCTTCTGCTTTTAAACAGTTAGCTGAACGAACAGTTAATTCTAGATCATCAACAGGACGAAGCAAGATTGGGTCGAACAATGGTTTTTCTTCCACTTGCTCTACTTCTTTGATATCACGAAGTTCAACAAACGCATCCAGCTGTTCAGCAAGAATAGTTGAAGCACGACGGATAGCTTCTTCCGGATCCAATGTACCATTGGTTTCCATATCTAAAACTAATTTGTCTAAATCTGTACGTTGTTCAACACGTGCAGAATCAACATCATAAGCAATTCTAACTACTGGGCTGAATGAGGCGTCAACCAACAAACGACCAATAGCACGATCTTCTTCCTCGGCATCACGGCGCGCAGAAGCGGGAACATAACCACGTCCCATTTCAACTTTAATGCGCATGCTAACAGAACCTTCACCTGTTAAGGTGCAGATAACATGATCAGGATTTGCAATTGTTACATCTCCGTCATGTTGTATATCAGCTGCCGTTACAGGGCCTTCACCAGACTTAGTTATGGTAAGAACGGCTTCATTCTTGCCTTCTAAAATAACTGCAAGCCCTTTAAGGTTTAACAATATTTCGATGATGTCCTCTTGAACACCTTCTTTACTACTGTACTCATGTAAAACACCGTCAATTTCAACTTCAGTTACGGCACAACCCGGCATTGAAGATAAAAGAATACGACGTAACGCATTACCTAAAGTGTGACCAAAACCACGTTCTAGTGGCTCCAAAGTTACCTTAGCACGACGAGGGCTAACGGTTTCAATGCCAACTAAGCGCGGTCTAAGGAATTCGGTTACAGAACCCTGCATATATGTCCTCTCTTAAAGTGCAACTTTACTATTTAGAGTAAAGTTCAACAATCAACTGTTCATTAATTTCGGCAGATAAGTCAGCACGATCTGGAACACGTTTGAAAACGCCTTCAAGCTTCTTATTGTCTACTTCAATCCAAAGTGGCTTCTCACGTTGATCAGCTAATTCTAAAGCAGCGATGATACGCGCTTGAGTTTTAGACTTCTCACGAACAGAAACAGTATCTTCAGCTTTAACAGTGAAAGATGGAATATTAACTACAACGCCGTTTACCACGATAGCCTTATGACTAACTAATTGACGGGCTTCAGCACGAGTGCTTGCATAACCCATACGGTAAACTACGTTATCTAAACGAGTTTCTAAAAGCTGTAACAAGTTTTCACCTGTGTTGCCTTTTTGACGTGCCGCTTCTTTGTAGTAATTACTGAATTGTTTTTCTAGTACGCCATAAATACGACGAACTTTTTGTTTTTCACGAAGTTGAACACCGTAGTCTGACAAACGACCGCGACGGGCGCCGTGTTGACCTGGTATTGTTTCGATTTTACATTTAGTGTCAATTGCTCTAACACCGCTTTTAAGGAACAAATCTGTACCTTCGCGGCGACTAAGCTTTAACTTAGGACCTAAATATCTAGCCATTTTCTTTCTCCAACTATCCTAAAAAGTGCAATTAAACGCGACGTTTCTTAGGAGGACGACAACCATTATGAGGAATAGGTGTAACGTCAGTAATGTTGGTGATTTTAAAACCAGCAGCATTTAAGGCACGGATAGCAGATTCACGACCTGGACCTGGACCTTTAACGAACACTTCAATATTCTTCAAGCCAAACTCTTTTGCAACAGCGCCTGCGCGGTCTGCAGCTACTTGCGCAGCGAACGGAGTTGATTTACGTGAACCACGGAAACCTGAACCACCGGCAGTCGCCCAAGATAATGCATTACCTTGACGGTCTGTAAGAGTCACGATTGTGTTGTTGAAAGAAGCATGGATATGAGCCATGCCATCAGCAACTTGTTTTTTTACGCGTTTACGCGTACGAACTGGTGTTTTAGCCATTGTCTAGTTCCTCTTACTTCTTAATTGGCTTACGAGGACCTTTACGGGTACGCGCATTTGTTTTAGTGCGTTGACCACGTAGAGGAAGACTGCGACGGTGACGAATGCCACGGTAACAACCTAAATCCATAAGACGTTTAATGTTCATTGAAACTTCACGGCGTAAATCACCTTCAACGGTAAATTTATCCACTTCAGCGCGTAGCAAATCTATTTTTGCTTCGTCTAATTCACTGATCTTCGTTGATTCAGCAATACCAGTAGCTGCACAAATTGCTTTCGCACGTGTAGCTCCGATACCGTAAATCGCAGTAATGGCGATTACTGCATGCTTACGATCAGGGATGTTAATGCCAGCGATACGGGCCACTAACACATCTCCTATTAATAATTAAAATTACTTTGGTTGGAAAGCCCGTTAGGATACCCAACCATTCTCTTTTTCTGCAAATCGAAGCGGCATTATACAGATAAATCTACATAATGCCACTTCTAAAAGATATTAGGTTAAAAGCTAAGCTTAACCTTGTCTTTGTTTGTGCTTTGGTTCAACACAAAGAACGCGAATTACGCCTTTACGCTTTACCACTTTACAATTACGACAAATCTTTTTTACGGATGCACGTACTTTCATTTTATACTCCGTTAACTAAATCGACTCGGTCTAACGACCATAGCCTTTCAAGTTCGCTTTTTTAAGTACATTGTCATATTGATGAGACATCATATGCGTTTGTACTTGTGCCATAAAGTCCATAATCACTACTACGATAATCAATAAAGATGTACCGCCGAAATAGAACTGTACGTCCCATGCCATGATCATAAACTGTGGAACCAAACAGACAAAGGTAATATACGCTGCACCAGCTAAGGTTAAACGCGTCATTACTTTATCAATATATTTGGATGTTTGTTCACCCGGACGAATCCCTGGAATGAACGCACCTGACTTTTTCAAGTTATCTGCAGTTTCACGCGGATTGAATACAAGAGCCGTGTAAAAGAAACAGAAAAATATAATTGCTGCCGCTAACATCATTACATACAAAGGTTGTCCTGGAGACATAGCTCCTGAAACACCCTGTAAGAAGTCAGCAACGGGGCCGTCACCTTGACCAAACCAGCTCGCAAGCGTGCCTGGGAACAAGATTAAACTTGAGGCAAAGATTGGCGGTATAACACCAGCCATATTCACTTTCAAAGGTAAATGAGTACTTTGTGCAGCAAACACCTTACGGCCTTGCTGACGTTTAGCGTAATTAACAACAATTCGTCGTTGACCACGTTCCACAAATACTACTAAGAAAGTTACTGCAAATACCACAACGCCAATTAGCAATAATACTAATAAGTGCAATTCACCTTGACGCGCCATTTCAGCCGTTTGACCAACTGCGGATGGCATGCCAGCAACAATACCTGCAAAGATAATAATCGAAATACCGTTACCGATACCACGTTCAGTAATTTGCTCACCTAACCACATTAAAAACATGGTACCAGTGATTAAACTAATGACTGCGGTGAAATAGAAACTAAAGCCTGCGTTTATAACAAGCCCTTGCATCATTTCCGGTAAACTTCTGGCAATCGCTATCGATTGTACTGTTGCTAGAACTAAAGTGCCGTAGCGTGTGTATTGACTGATCTTACGACGTCCAGCTTCACCTTCTTTCTTAAGCTCTGCCATTGCGGGATGAACCACAGTAAGCAATTGCATAATAATCGAAGCTGAGATGTACGGCATAATACCAAGCGCCAATACTGAGGCTCGCTCAAGTGCACCACCGGAGAACATGTTAAACATCTCTACGATAGTGCCCTTTTGTTGTTCAAAGAACTGAGCTAATACAGCGGCGTCAATACCAGGGATTGGCACAAAAGACCCTAAACGAAGCACAACTAAGGCAACGAATACGAACCATAATCTTTGTTTAAGCTCAGACAAACCGCCTGCGCCCTTATTATCCATTCCTGGTGTAGCCATTGTGTATTATTCCTCTACTTTGCCACCAGCAGCTTCAATAGCTGCTTGTGCGCCTTTAGTTACTGCAATACCACGTAATGTAATTGGACGAGTAATTTCGCCAGATAACATAACTTTAACAGCTACGATATTACGTGTGATTAGGCCAGCGTCTTTAAGTGCGTGAATATCAACAACATCGCCTGTAATTAGGTTTAATTCGTGTAAACGAACTTCAGCGCGAACTAAAGATTTACGTGAAGTAAAACCAAATTTAGGTAAACGTTGTTTCAATGGCATTTGACCACCTTCAAAACCTGGACGTACACTACCGCCAGAACGAGACTTCTGACCTTTGTGACCACGACCACCAGTTTTACCGATGCCTGAACCAATACCACGACCACAGCGTTTTTTAGCTTTGTGAGATCCCGGTGCAGGGGATAAAGTATTTAAATGCATAATTAATCCTCCACCTTAACCATATAGTAAACCTTGTTAATCATACCACGTACAGATGGAGTATCTTCTAACTCAACTGTATGATTGATACGACGTAGACCAAGGCCTCTTAATGTAGCTCTATGCTTCGGTAAACGACCGATAGAGCTTTTTAGTTGAGTTACTTTAACTGTTTTAGACATGCTCAATTACCCCAGTATTTCGTCAACGCGCTTGCCACGTTTAGCTGCCATGCCTTCTGGTGAATGCATATTCACTAGGGCAGAAACAGTAGCGCGAACTACGTTGATTGGGTTAGTAGAACCGTATGCTTTTGACAATACGTTCTGAACGCCTGCAACTTCAAGTACTGCACGCATCGCGCCACCGGCGATGATACCTGTACCTTCAGAAGCTGGTTGCATGTAAACTTTAGAACCAGAGTGCTTGCCAATAATGACATGCTGAAGAGTAGTACCCTTCAGGTCAACGTTTACTATGTTACGGTGTGCTTTTTCCATTGCTTTTTGGATTGCAGCAGGCACTTCACGTGCTTTACCGTAGCCAAAACCAACACGACCGTTACCGTCACCAACTACTGTTAGTGCAGTAAAGCTGAATATGCGACCACCTTTAACCACTTTAGATACGCGGTTAACGGCGATTAGCTTTTCAGCCATATCACTTTGCTGTGAGTTTTCTTGATTATGATTAGCCATTATAAACCCTTAGAACTGAAGGCCAGCTTCACGAGCTGCTTCTGCTAACGCTTTTACGCGACCATGGTAAAGGAAACCAGAGCGATCAAAAGCTATCTTAGAGATACCTTTTGCTACAGCACGTTCAGCGATTGCTTTACCTACTGCAGTTGCTGCTGCAACATTACCTGTTTTTTCAATTTGAGCTGCAACTTCTTTGTCTAAAGTAGACGCAGATGCGATTACTTCAGAACCAGTAGGAGCGATCAATTGAGCGTAAATGTGACGAGGAGTACGGAATATAACTAAACGATTCGCACCCAACTCGCTAATTTTTGCACGAGCGCGTTTAGCGCGGCGCAAACGAGATGTTCTCTTATCCATAGTATTACCCTACTTCTTCTTAGCTTCTTTACGACGAACGTATTCATCAGCGTAACGAACACCTTTACCTTTATAAGGCTCAGGTTTACGGTATGCACGAATGTTCGCAGCGGTTTGACCAACTAAATGCTTATCACAACCCGAAAGTGTGATTTCAGTTTGGCTAGGAGTTTCACATTTAATTCCTTCAGGAATTGCGTGTTTGATTGGGTGTGAAAAACCTAATGATAAATCTAAAGACTTACCAGCAGCTTTGGCACGGTAACCAACACCTTGTAAAACTAATTTCTTTTCAAAACCTTTACTAACACCTTCAACCATATTATTGATTAAAGCACGTGCAGTACCGGCTTGAGCCCAAGCGCCTTTTACATCAGCTACGATATTAGTAATGATGTTAGTTTCTTCTTGAGAAATAACAACGTCACTATGGATCGTGCGAGATAATTCGCCTTTTGGACCTTTAACTGTAATGTCTTGACCTGATAACGTAATGGTAACGTCAGCAGGAACAACGACTGGTGCTTTTGCAACACGAGACATATTATTCTCCTTACTCTACGAAACCAAGAACTTCACCGCCAATACCCGCAGAGCGAGCGGCACGATCCGTCATCAAACCTTTAGAAGTCGAAATGATCGCAATACCCATGCCAGCAAGAACTTTAGGAAGTTCATCACAGCTTTTGTATATACGAAGACCAGGACGTGAAACACGTTTGATCTTTTCAATTACTTCTTTACCTTCAAAATATTTCAATGTAACAGCTAGTTCAGGTTTTACATCACCTGATACTGAATAATCTGAAATATAACCTTCTTCTTTAAGTAATGTTGCAATTGCAACTTTAACTTTTGAAGATGGCATTTGTACTGCAACTTTTGCTGCAGATTGACCGTTGCGGATGCGTGTAAACATGTCCGCGATAGGATCAGTCATCATAACCATTTACTCCCGTGAATTACCAACTAGCTTTCTTAAGACCTGGAACTTCACCACGCATCATAGTTTCGCGTAATTTAATACGGCTCAAACCAAATTTACGTAAGTAACCATGTGGACGTCCAGTAATGTTACAACGGTTACGTTGACGACTACTGCTCGAATCACGAGGTAAACTTTGAAGTTTCAATACGGCATCCCAGCGTTCTTCATCAGAAGAATCTGTACCTGAGATGATTGCTTTTAGTGCAGCGCGCTTTTCAGCGTATTGTGCAACTAACTTGGTTCTTTTAGCTTCACGAGCTTTCATTGACGTTTTAGCCATAACTCTACACCTTCTTCTTGAACGGGAATTCAAAGGCAGACAATAAAGCTAGTCCTTCTTCGTTATCTTTCGCGCTAGTAGTAATAGTGATATCTAAACCGCGGATCTTATCGATTTTATCGTATTCGATCTCTGGAAAGATGATTTGCTCACGAACGCCCATGCTGTAGTTACCACGGCCATCAAATGACTTTGGATTTAAACCACGGAAATCACGGATACGAGGGATTGAAATAGAGATTAAACGCTCTAAAAATTCCCACATACGCTCGCCGCGTAGAGTTACTTTTGTACCTATAGGGTAGCCTTCACGAATTTTGAAGCCCGCAACTGATTTGCGTGCTACTGTCGTGATCGGCTTTTGCCCTGAGATTGCAGTAAGATCATTTGTGGCGTGTTCTAAAACTTTCTTATCAGAAATAGCTTCACCAACACCCATGTTAAGGGTGATCTTTTCAATCCGAGGGACTTGCATGACACTTTTATAACCAAATTGCTTTTGCAATTCAGCTACAACTGTATCTTTATATAAATCATGCAGTTTCGCCATCGTTTACTCCAATTAAATTAATTCGTTATTAGATTTGAAAAAACGTACTTTTTTGTCGTTTTCAATTCTAAAACCAACACGATCTGCTTTGCCCGTTGCTGGGTTAACAATCGCTACGTTGGAAACTTGTAAAGGTGCTTCTTTCTCAACAATTCCACCAGGCTGCTGTAACTGAGGTACAGGCTTAGTGTGTTTCTTGATTAGGTTTACGCCTTCTACGAATACTTTGCCGCTTTCAACAAGAACTTTAGTGACTTTACCAGTCTTACCCTTGTCTTTACCTGCAAGTATAATTACTTCATCATCACGACGAATTTTAGATGCCATTATCGTGACTCCTTAAAGTACTTCTGGTGCTAATGATACGATCTTCATAAATTTCTCATTACGAAGTTCACGTGTCACAGGCCCGAAAATACGAGTACCAATTGGTTGTAAGTTAGCGTTTAACATTACAGCCGCGTTTTCGTCAAAACGGATAGCAGAACCATCTGTACGACGAACACCTTTCTTAGTGCGCACCACTACCGCAGTGTGAACATCACCTTTTTTTACTTTACCGCGAGGACTTGCTTCCTTTACGGCAACTTTGATGATATCACCAATGCGTGCATAGCGACGGTGCGAGCCACCAAGAACCTTTATACATTGAACACGCTTAGCGCCACTGTTATCAGCAACATTCAGCTGTGATTGCATTTGGATCATTGATTTTTGCTCCACTGTTATCTTTTTTCTAAACCTTGCTAAACGCAAGATAAACAATAAGATAATATAAAATTTAAGGCCGAAAATTGACCCGTCACTGCCTTATGAAAGACCCCCGTCTTGTATAGAATGTAGACATAAATGTCACCACTCAAACTTAACGGGCGCGAGATTATAACACCACTTAATATAAAGTGATAGTTTAATTAGCTAAAAATTAAACAGTGCTGTGATTGATGAGATTTATAATGCATGGAAGGTTAAATTGTTAAGGTAAAGGTAACAGGACCATCGTTAGTTAAAGCTACTTTCATGTCCGCGGCAAACTCCCCTGTAGGAACATCAAAACCTTTATCCCTAAGCTGGCTAACAAAGAACTCATATAAATGATTACTAAATTCCGGTTTCGCTGCGGTAGTGAAGCTCGGTCTCATACCACTTGATGTATCCGCAGCTAAAGTAAATTGAGAAACTACTAATATATCACCACCCGCTTGTTTGACATTTAGGTTCATCTTGTCATTTTCATCATTGAAAATACGATAACCGGCAACGCGTTCTGCTAATCGTTTTGCTTTTTGTTCATTATCTAACGGCTCAACAGCCAGAAATACTAATAAACCCTTTTCTATTTCCCCAATCATCTCACCATTAACAGTGACACTTGCCTGACTAACCCGTTGAATTAACGCTATCATGATGCTTCCTTATCTTTATCTTGTGCTTTATCACTTTCTTTTATCTTTTGCTCTTTTACTTTCTGTTCTTTTAAAAGCCCATACTCTTGCAAGGAAACGGTTATTAATGCCCCTGTCAGCACTATGATCCAAGAAACATAAACCCATAGGAATATAATAGGGATGGTTGCCAGTGCGCCGTAAATCACTTGGTAAGAAGGAAATGCTGTAATATAAAGAGCAAAGGCTTTTTTAGCTAATTCGAATAATACGCCAGCAACAATGGCACCAGATAAAGCAAATTTGAAAGGTACTGCTTTGTTAGGTACTGCGATATACAGGATAATAAATGCAATAATAGAGGAAAGCAGGGGCAGTATTCGTATAAACATATCCGATAAACCTAAGACATCATATTCATCAACTGCGACAATAGAAACAAGGTAAGAAGATAACGCAATACTTGCGCCTACCAATATAGGACCTAATGTTAAGACCATCCAGTACATCGCAAATGAAGTGATGGTGCGCCGCTTATCAGTGACTCGCCAGATTTTATTGAAGGTATTATCAATGGATGAAATCAAAAGCAGTGCAGCGACGAACAAAAAAGAAATGGCGACAGCCGACATTTTTGAGGCATTTGCGACAAAACCAGTTAAATACTGTTGCACCACATCACCTGCAGCAGGCACAAAATTTTGATAAACAAACTGTTCAATACTGTGCTGCAACTCTGCAAAGAGTGGAAATGCTGTCATTACCGATAACATGACAACCACTAACGGCACCAATGACATTAGGCAAACATAAGATAAATAGCCGGCAACCACTTGTATTTGCTCACGCTGTACACGACGGGTAAAATAAAAAAGAAGGCCTTTATGGTCGTGCCAAAAATTGATTAGCTTTGTTTCTTTAAATAAACTCATATTTGTTAACAATTTACTGATTTGCCCTATTTGGCATATATATTAAGATAGAGACAATTAATTAGCTAGTTTATGCTAGTTTCACTATAGAATAATTTGGAGTGGCTGATGGCTAGTCAAGGTTCTGCAGGTAATGTTATTTCTGCAATTTGTAATGTGTTTTTCCCTGGATTAGGTCAACTAGTCCAAGGTAGGTTAATGGCGGCACTAATTTTTGCCATCGTGTGTGTCGGTGGTTATGCGCTTTGGTGGATGGTCATTCCAGCGATTATTGCCGGCGTCTTTCATTTGTGGGCAATAATAGACGCAGCAACTTATCAAGACAATGGTTAATAAACGCAAGTCAATAACTTCTATTATCTGCATTGTACAAGGTAGTACCTCACTATCGAACTAGGTTCGGGCTACTTGTAAAATAATGCTAGACAGTTTCTTCTGCTTTGTCATCTTCGCCAAAGCAGTTTATTTGCTCTAACAAAGCTGAAAGCTGATAAATTTGTTTTGGGTCAGCTTTACCTTGACTGAAAATATGGCTTAACTCTTGGAGTTCTTTTAGTTGCGCTGGTGACATAATACAATTCCTTTTGTTTTCAAAAGCGATTTATAACTTACCGCTTGATACCCATAAGAATAGTAATAATGCCCCTTGCCTGCTTAGTTATTTTTCAAGCAGAAGTAACAAAATATGAATGTCCCAATAGCTTTTATCATTTACTGCCAAAGATACAATCACTTGCCAGAAGGCATTACTATTTTGCTTGATAAAGCTGGCAGTAATTGCAGATATGTCTTACAAACGCTATTTTATATTTTAGCTTTCGCCATCAAAGCCTAAGAAGATCAGCCATAAAAAAACGCCTATTACTTTCGTAATAGGCGTTTTTCAATATCCATAAAAGTAGTCAGTAATTACTTAGCTGATCTACCTTCACGTTTACGTTCATTCTCTTTTAAAGACTTTTTACGTATACGAATGCTATCTGGTGTTACTTCAACTAACTCATCGTTATCGATAAACTCTAACGCTTGCTCTAATGACATTAGAATTGGCGGAGTAAGTGTTTGTGCTTCATCAGTACCTGAAGAACGAACGTTAGTTAACTGCTTACCTTTAAGCGCGTTAACAGTTAAGTCGTTATCCCGGCTATGAATACCAATAACTTGACCTTCATATACATCAATACCGTGACCAATCAACATACGACCACGAGATTGTAAGTTAAAGATAGCGTTTGTTAATGCTTTACCGGTTGCATTAGCAATCATAACGCCATTTTTACGTTGACCGATTTCGCCGCCTTTATGAGGACCGTATTCGAAGAATGTATGGTAAATCAAACCAGAACCAGACGTTAATGTCATAAATTCAGTTTGGAAACCAATTAAACCACGACTTGGCATGATAAAGTCCATACGGATACGACCAGTACCGTCTGGTGCCATATCAGTCAATTCAGCTTTACGAACACCCATTTTTTCCATTACAGAACCCTGATGCTGTTCTTCAACATCAATCGTTACTGTTTCATAAGGTTCTTCTAACTGGCCATTTACTTCACGAATAATTACTTCTGGACGTGATACAGCTAATTCGAAACCTTCACGACGCATGTTTTCAATTAGGATACCTAAGTGAAGCTCACCACGACCTGATACTTTAAATTTATCAGGATCATCAAGTTGCTCAACACGTAATGCAACGTTATGTACTAATTCTTTGTCTAAGCGATCTTTGATATTACGTGAAGTAACATACTTACCTTCTTTACCACAAAATGGTGAAGTATTTACTTGGAAAGTCATGTTGATAGTAGGTTCATCAATTGATAACGCTGGTAAACCTTCAACTTCTGTTGGACAACAGATAGTGTCAGATATTTTTAATTCACCTAAACCGGTAATTGCAATAATGTCGCCAGCAAAACCTTCTTCGATATCATGACGCTCTAGACCTAAGTAACCGAATACTTTACCTACTTTAGCATTATGAACGCCGCCGTTAGCTAGGTTAATAGTTACTTGTTGGTTAGGCTTAACAGAACCACGCATAATACGACCAACACCAATTACGCCCAAGTAAGAGCTGTAATCAAGTTGAGAGATTTGCATTTGGAATGCGCCATCAGGATCCGCTTGAGGAGAAGGAACTTCTTCAAGAATAGTTTCGAATAAAGGTGTCATATCTGAACCAGTTTCGCCTTCTTCAAGTGTTGCCCAACCATTGATAGCGGAAGCATATACCACTTTAAAATCTAACTGTTCGTCTGTAGCACCTAAGTTATCAAACAATTCGAAAACTTGATCCATAACCCAATCAGGACGAGAACCAGGCTTATCAACTTTGTTGATTACAACGATTGGCTTTAAACCTTGAGCGAAGGCTTTTTGCGTCACAAAACGTGTTTGTGGCATAGGACCTTCTTGTGCATCAACGATTAGTAGTACAGAATCAACCATTGACATTACACGCTCAACTTCACCACCAAAATCAGCATGGCCAGGAGTATCTACGATATTTACACGGTAATCGTTGTAGTTGATAGCAGTGTTCTTAGCTAAAATAGTGATACCACGTTCTTTTTCAATATCGTTCGAGTCCATTACGCGTTCTTCAAGACCGCCGCGAGCATCAAGTGTTCCTGATTGCTCTAATAATTTATCAACTAAAGTGGTTTTTCCGTGGTCAACGTGAGCAATAATTGCCACATTTCTTAATTTATCTAACACAGGCTTTACTCGCTGTTACTGTCGTAGACCGCTACTTTAAGCAGGTGAACGAATTGGACTATAATTGGGCGCGCATTATACAGCTCTTTAGGCTAAAAAGAAATCAATATATAATCTATTAGCAATGTAAATGCTTTTTCAACAAAGCACTTACATCAAAAGAGCTCAAGCAATACCTATTAATACTTTGCAGCTTTACCTTCAGCAGGCAAGCTTTTCTTAATAAATTCACGAATATCTTGGTTAGCATCACGTAAGTCTTCATGACGCAAATACATCATATGGCCACTCTCATAACCTTTAAATGATAAACGGTCTTTCATTAAACCACTTGGATCTAATTGCCACATAGTATACTTAGCATCGAAATAATTGGTTGCGCCATCAAAGTAACCTGACTGAATCATGACTTGTAAATAAGGGTTCTGAGCCATGGCTGAACGAAGTCCCTCCCCTGTTTTATTGCCCGTCCGATCCCATGGATGGACCTTGCCAAACATGTTGTATTTAATATCTGTTTTATAATCTAACTCTTCACGTAAATAATAATTTATCGCCGGCGTAAAGCTGTGTAACCACGAGCTTAATTCCGCGTTATAATCTGGGCTTGAGCCTGCGACTTTTTTATCAATACCTAAATAACGCGAATCTAACCGACCAATAGTTTGCTTTCTATCGCGCAGTAACTCCTTCCAAAAAAAGGCGTTATTAACATCTAAATTATTTGTAAGGACAGCCTCTACCGATAAACCAGCATATTTTGCAACTTGCTCAGCAATACCTTGTTTCTCTTGCGCAGTAATAAAGCCACCTTTAGCTAAAGCAGGTAAATATTCGCTAATTGTAAAGGTTTCAACTTCTGCCAGTAATTCTGCTAAAGGCTTTTGTTGAAGTGCTGGTATTAAGGCTTTGTGATACCAAGCGGCAGCAGCAAAATACGGCAGCCTATTAGCTGCTTTTACCGGCCCATCTCGTTTGATACCAATATCGGTTGGTGAAACTAAAATCACACCATTAACATACATCCATTGACGTTCTTGTAGCTCTTTCGCTAAACCTGAAACACGCGTGGTACCGTAGCTTTCTCCAATGAGATATTTAGGTGAACGCCAGCGATTATTTCGCGTGACAAAGGTATTAAGCCACTCAGCCAAATAGTTAATATCAGCATTAACGCCAAAGAACATTTTCTTCTGCTCATCTTTACTAGGCATTTTTCCGTCTTTACCTGGTAATACACGCGAGTAGCCAGTGTTTACCGGATTAACAAAAACAATATCTGCTACATCGAGAATGGAATAGGGATTAGTCTTTACACCATAGGGTTGAAGTGGATAACCTTCATCGTCTACATTCAACACTCTAGGGCCGGTATAAGCGACGTGCATCCATACAGAAGCAGAGCCAGGTCCACCATTAAAAGAAATAAGTAATGGGCGTTTAGCTCGATCTTTTACATCACTGCGCTGATAGTAGGTATAGAACAAACTTGCAATTGGCTTACCTTCGTCATCCCAAACTGGTTGGGTACCTGTAGTAGCAGTATATTTGAACTTTTGTCCATTCACTTTAGTACTGTGCTTTGTGACATTGTTGCCATCAATAATCAGTTTGCGTTCATGAATACTATACGGTTGTTCAACCTCTTTATCAGCAGCTAAAACTAGGTTAGAGATGAAGCCAAGTATTATCATTAAAAAGACAAGAAAGCCTAAGCCTTTCTGCCTAAATTGAAGTGTTCGAACGGTTGAAGCAGAGATAGTGTATTCCTCATCAGATTACTAATACTGAAATTAACGATAATTAAAGGGATACAAAGTACCAGTTGCTAATGAAGGGATAAAACGATTTTCGGTAAAGCGAAGATAAAATAGGATGAATAATACCAATTCCATTAAGTTTGTGATCTTGTTGTGCGTAGAAAAAATAAATCAGGGCAAGGCTCTCGATTGAGCAGTAGCTGGCTATTGGAATTAAGAGCAAAAAAAAGCCGCGACACTGTCACGGCTTTTTATCAGTCAACAGAATGTATCTACATTATGCTTGAGCTGTTTTCTCTGTAATGAAGAAACTAGCGATATAAGAAATCAAACCTATAAGGAAGATAACACCAGAAATTTCACGTAACCAGTAGAAGATAGCAAGTTTATCTTGAGTTGCCATAAAGCTTAACGCTTCACCAGACTCAGGTAAACGTTGTAACCATACTTGTAAGATACCAGCACCAGTTAAGAATAATGTGATGAATACCATAGCTACTGTCATTAACCAGAAGCCCCACATTTCAACAACTTGTGCTTTATTACAGTTAGCTTCACCAATACCGCGTAACTTAGGCATTGCATAAGAGATAATTGTCATAACAATCATTGCATATGCGCCGTAGAAAGCCATGTGACCATGAGCAGCAGTAATTTGTGAACCATGCGTATAGTAGTTAACAAATGATAATGTATGTAAGAAGCCCCATACACCAGCACCTAAGAATGCCATTACCGCTGTACCTAGTGCCCATAATGTAGCAGCTTTGTTAGGATGTTCACGACGACGACGGTTAACCATATTAAATGCATACAGTACCATAGCGAAGAAAGGAAGTGGTTCAAGTGCTGAGAAGATAGAACCAACCCACTGCCAGTATTCAGGAGTCATTAACCAGTAGAAGTGATGACCTGTACCTAAGATACCTGAGATAAGTGCCATCGCAATGATTACGTATAACCATTTTTCAATTACTTCACGGTCAACACCAGTAACTTTGATTAATACATAAGCCAAGATTGCGCCCATGATTAATTCCCAAACACCTTCTACCCATAAGTGAACAACAAACCACCAGAAGTATTTATCTAATGCTAAGTTAGTTGGGTTATAGAAAGAGAATAAGAAGAATACTGCTAAACCAATTAAACCAGTCATCATTACCATGTTAATGGCAGTTTTACGACCTTTTAAGATAGTCATACCTAAGTTGAATAAGAAACCTAAACAAACAACAACAATACCTAATTTAGTAATGGTTGGTTGCTCTAGGAATTCACGACCCATTGTTGGCCATAAGTGGTTAAGAGTAATATCAGCTAACGTTGAATAAGGTACTAGTAAGTAACCTAAAATTGTTAATACGCCTGCTGCAGCAAATATCCAGAATAGTGCTATTGCTAGCTTAGGACTATAGAGTTCAGTTTCTGATTCTTCAGGCACTAAATAATAAGCAGCCCCCATAAAACCAAAGAGTAACCAAACGATCAGTAGGTTGGTATGCACCATACGAGCAACGTTAAATGGAATGATTCCACCTAAAAAGTCACCAACAACATATTGCAAGCCCATGATAAGACCAAATAATATTTGGCCTACAAACAAGATCATAGCGAAAATAAAATAAGGTTTTGCTACGGCTTGTGATTGATATTTTAAAGTATTCACGCCCTACCCCTCAATGTTCGGTGGCCAGTTATTGTCATCTAGCTCTGAAGTCCATTTAAGGAATTCAGCTAAATCATCAATTTCTTGGTCATTTAAGTGAAAGTTAGGCATTTGACGACGACCTGGAATGTTTAAAGGTTGAGCATTCATCCAACCATTTAAAAAGGCTTTAAAACCTTCTTCACTGCCACCACCACGACGGTCATAAACGTTTGCTAGTTCCGGAGCAAAATATGCACCTTCACCAATTAACGAGTGACAACCGACACAATTGTTTTTTTCCCATAGATGTTTACCGCGTTCAACTGCTTCGGTAATATTTTCTCGATTGTCCCGTTTGGGCATCTCTTTTACTGTGTGAAAAGTCAAAGCTAAGAATATTAAGAAGAAGAAGATACTTCCACCGTAATAAATATTCCTTGCCATGCCTTTAGTAAAGCTCTCTGACATGGTGTTTCCTTAATGAAATAGTTCATGCGTGATACCAAATCTAATAAGTTATTTCCCACTCAGTGAGAATTAAAAGGCTTAGTGGCAAGGCATTGATTGAAGAGAATGGTTATTCCCTTATCAAAATCAATAACGACGCAAATAAGCCTTTTAAACTCACCCCTCGGGCGCTCATTAGCAAACTAATAACATCACAAAATTAATAAAACATAGACTAATAACTATGTTTAACCAATTTCGTTTGTTCTAAGCTCGCTAATGACGTGCTGAGCTGTGAATAAACTTAATAGAGTTGGTATGTTTTTATAAAGCAAATGGATGATAGCGAGGAAGCTTAGTAAGCAACTTGATGGAAATCAAGTTTTCGAGGGGTTGTAATAAATAGTTACATAATTAGGAGTAATTTTGCGCTATATCAAAAAAATTGCTTTTTTATCACCTAATTTTACAGCATAAAAGCGCTATAACCTCAGGTAAATTAGGGTTATAGCTAGCTATTAGACAGGTTTATATCAACAACATTTTTATGGTTATTGTTCAGCCTTTTTAACGATAACCGTGCCTTTCATCTTCGGATGAGGGCCACATTCATAAGCAAAACTACCTAACTGATCGAATGTTCGCTGATAGCTTTCATCGGGAAAAAAGTAATCGGGCTCTTCTTCACCTGAGCCTTTAAACCACACATTGTGGTATTGACGTTTTTCAATATTTTTCCAAATAACGCGATCGCCAGCTTCAATGGTTATTTCGCTGGGAATAAATTTTTTCTTATATATTTCAACAATGACATCTTTAGCTTGTACTTGGCCTGCCGTACATAACAAGCTACCTGCAATAAATAACCATACTTTACTTCTATGCATCATTTCATCCTTATTTAGCTTATACCCAAGCAACTTCAAGATGCTCGTTTCAGGACGGCTGAGCGATTCATATTCAAGACGCGTATTTTATTAATGGTCATTCCCTTAATGACCTACGCAACAATGAATATGATTTGCTCATTCGTCCCCGTAGGGCTGGTTTAGAAACGTTTTATCCATCGTTATTGATTTCGATAAGGGAGTAACCATTCTCTTCAACCAATACCTTGTCTAAAGACGTTTCTAATTCCAGCTGAATCCTGCATCTTGAGGTTGTTTGGGTATATATAGCTAACCTTACTTATTACCTGTGTGTTATGGCATCAACATTTGATGCTCAAATCGATTAACATCTATCTCAAGTATACCGTATTCTAGTAATAATCGTTTACGCTAGATCACCCTCATGTGTTTCATATAGTTGCATAAACTTACACTTTTTATACAGCTATTTTCTTGCTATATGCTGCTAACAAGATAAGCTACTAATATGCTTAATATTCCTGCCAAAATTGCAACAATTATACTATTTTCACTAACGCTAAGTGCTTGTGCTGGCACCTCATTTAGTGATTTATTTAGTAACTACAATAAACAAATGCAAGGGGTAAAAAATGCCCAACAACAAGGTAACTTTCAACAAGCTGTTTCATTGTTGCCAGAGCGCAGTAAAAGCAACGGCAGTTATGGTTTAAGTTTATTAGAAAAAGCCCGTTTAGAGTTTCTTGCCAATAATCACACTGAAAGCCAGCAAGACTTTGCGTTAGTATATCAACAAGTGCAACAAGCAGAGCAAGCAGCTAAAATTCAACTAAGCCGCGGCATCGAGAATGTTCAGGCTGTTGTGAGTAACGACAACGCCATACGTTATGACATTCATTATTATGAACAAAGTATGCTGCACTGTTACCAAGCACTTAATTACTTGAATCAAAACGATCTTTCTGGCGCCTTAGTTGAAATTCGACGCGCCAATTTAGTTCAGCAAAGAGCCTTGCAAGCCAATCAAAAAGCACTTTTTGATAGCCAAGAAGCAATGACAAGAAAAGGCGTAAGTTCTGAAAGCTTAGCCAGTAAATACCCATCAATGAGTAACGCGATTGGCCAAGTAAAAAATGGTTTTCAAAATGCATACACCTTTTATTTATCTGGCGTACTATATGAAGCCGCAGGACAAGCCAATGATGCTTACATAGATTATAAAAAAGCATTAGAAATATATCCTCACAATATAACCGTGCAACGAGATGTTTGGCGTTTGGCAACAAAGCTTGGCATGAGCAATGACATTCAGTTATTTGGTAATCGTTTCTCAAGTGAGATTACCCAAGGCACACGTCAAAACAGTAATGGTCAGCAAGGTTTAACTAAAAGCGGACAACTTGTTGTGCTTGTTGAACAAGGTATTATTCCCGGCAAGCAAGAAGTATCCATCCATCTACCTATTTTCACCAGCCATAATGATATGCGCTTTTATAGTTTAGCCTTACCAAACTATCAAAATCGCTTGCGCCAATATTCAGGACTTTCATTAAGCTATCAAGGCAACACCTATCAATCGCAAGAAATTGTCCGTTTGCAATCACTTGCTGCCAAACAATTACAAGATGAGATGCCCGCGATCGTCACAAGACAAGTTGTGCGCCTCGTTGCTAAAGAAGAGCTGAGACAACAAATGAGCCGCAAAGGTGGTGATGTCGGTAATATTTTAGCAGGGCTTTACAACATCGCCTCTGAAAAAGCAGATACTCGCAGTTGGAGCACACTACCAGATAGCATTCATATACTGCGACTTGATTTAGCACCTGGCCAACACGAAGTTGAATTGAGCATTAACGGTACTAATCGCACTATCACGGTTGATATTAACGAAGACAGGCAAACCTTAGTAAAACTTACCTCAATAGGCCGTTATACTAATTACCAGAGTATGAATCTTTAAATGGCACAGAAAAGACCACTTATAACAGTTGAGCCTAGCGCCCTGTTAAAACATGGAGTACTTAAAATGAAAATTATGAAAATGAACACAGCTATCATCACAAAACGTTCCGCGCTGTTAATCACGGCATTGACCGCAACATTATTAATCAGTGCTTGTAAAAATGTTCCTCCTGTCACTTCAGGCATGGGTAGTGATCAAATAGCTCCAGGGCAAAAGTTCAGTAAGCACTTACAAGTACATAATCCAGAATTGGGCACAAAGCTTCATATAAGTGACATTAGATCTCGAACCAATAATGATCTGCTAGAAATTAATTTATCACTCACCAGTACTTATGAAAAAACCCTCAAACTGCAATATCAATTTACTTGGTTTGATAAAGATGGTTTTGTCATTGAAGCGGGTAAAGCCCCTTGGAAACCGCTTGACTTACATGGCATGCAAACCGAGACAGTACCGGGATTAGCGCCAACGCATCAAGTTGCATCGTTTAGTCTCTATGTACGAGAAGTACCGGAAAAATTCTTTAAATTTTAGTGCATAAACATTAGCACTTAACCAATAAAGCATATTTACTTATTCAAAATAGTTAAAGGAAAAACCAATGAAAAAACTTATTATGATCACCAGTGTTGCTTTAACACTGACTTTAATCGCCGGTTGTACCAATAAATCTGTAGTGCGCTATGGCG
>ERZ1027231.108-NODE-108-length-46680-cov-276.660225_pt1 | contig 46680 bp, 44 predicted proteins | sample MGYA00520866_ERZ1027231 | MGnify/ENA primary metagenome ERZ1027231 (study PRJEB33311, sample SAMEA4378411) | marine metagenome | biome: Marine biome; feature: Fjord; material: Water | collected 2014-07-20T08:00:00Z/2014-07-... | depth 75 m ...
CAGGCTTTCGCCCATTGTGCAATATTCCCCACTGCTGCCTCCCGTAGGAGTCTGGACCGTGTCTCAGTTCCAGTGTGGCTGATCATCCTCTCAGACCAGCTAGAGATCGTTGACTTGGTGAGCCATTACCTCACCAACTATCTAATCTCACGCAGGCCCATCTAATAGCGCAAAGTCCGAAGATCCTCTGCTTTCCCCCGTGGGGCGTATCCGGTATTAATCATCGTTTCCAATGGCTATCCCAAACTACTAGGTAGGTTCCTACGCGTTACTCACCCGTCCGCCGCTCGACGCCTGTAGCAAGCTACATCGTTTCCGCTCGACTTGCATGTGTTAAGCCTGCCGCCAGCGTTCAATCTGAGCCATGATCAAACTCTTCAGTTTAATTTTTTAAGGTCCGTGGACCTGCTCAAGTATTAAAAACTACTGTTAAATAAATTTGACAGTGTTGATACTTACTTGAAAAGTCTTTTGTTGTTTCTAACTACAAGTAGCTAGAAACTGCACATCTCGACTCTCGGTAAGTACCCACACGAATTGTCTGAATTCGTTTTTAAAGATCGTGATCGTCGCTCGGACTGACCATTTCTTCTCGCTTTCTGGCTAGACCAGTGCGAAGCTTCTCTCGAAGCGAGGCGCGTATTCTACAGAACCGCATTCCCTTGTCAACATTTTTTTGAATTCTTTTAAAATTTAAAATCTTTCAAAATCCTGCTGTGCTTTAGGTTTTACCCCGAAGCGGACGCGCATTCTACAGTGTTTCGATTACCTGTCAACACTTTGATTTACTTAATGTTTTCAGATTGAACTGAGTAAATATTAAGCCCTTAACATAATTCTCTTTTTTAAGATTTCTCTAAAAAGAAAACGCGCTTCCTGTTAAGGAGGCGCGCATTATAAGGAGATTCGAATCGGGGTCAACTATTTTCTATAGATAGTTAGCAATACTATTTCAATTCAAATAAGTGATGCTTCTTCTTACCCAGCTTAACCATGAAGAATCGACCATAAAGCGCATTATCCTTTACAAAGATATCTACACCCGCCATTAACGAATCCATCCCATAAGCGACTCCGTTAATTACGACCGCATTACGACCAAGCGCATCTTTAACCTGCTTACCCTGGCCCATACCAGCCTCTGCCAAAACCGAGGTTAAAGGCTTATCAGTAAAATCGGCCGAAGTTAGATCACTTGCCGGTAAGCCATCTTGCTTTATCTGCTCTAGATCAGCTTCACTTAAGCTCGCTGCATCACCCGAGAACAATGCCTCTGTGATTCGCTCAGCTGCTGCTAGACCAGCATCACCATGAAGTAGCTTGGTTACTTCTTTCGCTAATATAGGCTGTGCGGTTTTGCGCCCCTGAATTTCAGAGTCTGCCTTTTCAATTTCATCAATCTCTTCTACCGATAAGAAAGTAAAGTACTTAAGGAACTTATATGCATCTGCATCCGCAGTATTTAACCAAAACTGATAAAAGGCATATGGGGAAGTCTTCTTAGCATCTAGCCAAATTGTTCCACTTTCTGTTTTACCGAATTTTGTACCGTCAGACTTTGTTACCAAAGGCAGCGTCAAGCCGAAAACTTGATTGCCATTCATACGGCGGGTCAATTCTGTTCCACCCGTAATATTACCCCATTGATCTGAGCCACCAATCTGTAATATACAATTTTCTATTTCGTTTAATTTTGCAAAGTCGTAGCTTTGTAAAATCATATAGGTGAATTCAGTAAAGCTAATACCTGCACCATCGCGATCTAGTCGCTGCTTCACGGACTCTTTTTGAATCATCTGGTTCACAGAGAAGTACTTACCCACATCTCTTAAGAAATCCAGCATGCTGAATTCACCAACCCAATCTAGGTTGTTCACTACTTTTGCACTGCTTTCACCTGAATCAAAATCGATGAATCGGCTAACTTGTGCCTTAAGCTTTTCAACCCACTGACCAACCACATCAGGACCGTTTAGTTTACGCTCGGCTGCTTTAAAGCTTGGGTCGCCAATAAGTCCGGTAGCCCCTCCAACTAAAGCTAAGGGCTTATGACCTGCCATTTGAAAGCGCTTCAATACCAGTAATGGAACGAGGCTTCCGATATGCAAACTATCTGCGGTTGGATCAAACCCACAATACAAGGTTTGACACCCCTCATCTAAGCGGGCAACGAGTTCTTCTTCGCCTGTGCAGTCGTTGTATAAACCACGGGCTTTTAAATCTTCTATTAATGATGCTGTCATTGATCTGGCCGAATAATACTCATGTTCGATTTAGGAAGGGAAATTAACGGATTTCGTCAGATTTGCAAGCTGTAGTGCATATTTACTATGTTAAGTCGGTCCAATACTTGCGTACAGGTACTACAATTTGAATAATGGAATGGTATGCTTGGCCCACAAGCAGTGCAGGCATCTATATGAATAATAAGGAATTATCGGCTTTTGAGTTATTACCCAAGCGACATTGGATTGCTTTAGGGCTAACTTGCCTATTTATTGCCGCTTCTCTTATCCTAATTCCTGTTCAACAGGAGTTAGAGCGTCGAACCTTCGCCTATCAATTACCTGTTCCTGAAACCAACGAAACGGCTGAATCCATTAGTGGTTTAAAATGGGATATGAAGAAGGTCAAACCTGGCAACACTCTGGCACAGCTATTCCAATCCAACGGACTGACATCGAAAGAACTTTTCCTGCTGACTCAAACAGCACATGGCAAAAGCTTAAACCAATTACACCCTGGGGATAGGGTCGGGTTTCAAGTTGAAGGCGATGCCCTTAATAGCTTTAGATTAGAGAAATCACAATTTGAGAGCTATGAATTCCGCTTAACAGACACTGGATTCACTAGCGAGCACATCGTATTGGAACCTGAACTAGTTGAAACGTTTGCTCAAGGCACTATTAATTCATCTTTGTTTGAAAGCGGCATTGAAGCCGGCATGAGCAATAACGTCATTATGAAATTAGCCACGATATTTGGCTGGGATGTGGATTTTGCTCTGGATATTCGTGAGGGGGATAACTTCAGTCTGATTTATCAAGAGAAATACCTGAAAGGACAAAAAGTTGGCGATGGAGAAGTGCTGGTTGCCCGCTTCCAAAACAAAGGCAACACCTATACAGCCGTAAGATTTGAAGACGAAAAAGGTAACGGCCAATATTTCACGCCTGCTGGCTTAAGTATGCGGAAAACATTTTTACGCAGCCCAGTGGACTTTACTCGTATCAGTTCCAAATTTAATTTAAAACGTAAACATCCTATTCTTCATAAGATTCGCGCCCACAAAGGGGTTGATTATGCAGCCCGCAGGGGGACCCCTATCAAGGCAGCAGGGGATGGCAAAGTCATATTCGCAGGCAGAAAAGGCGGTTATGGTAGGGTTTTGATTCTGAAGCATGGATCCGCTTATTCTACGCTTTACGCACACTTAAACGCATTTGGCCGAGGCGTTAGGGTTGGCAAAAAAGTTCGCCAAGGTCAGGTTGTTGCCTATGTGGGAAGCTCTGGTTTAGCATCTGGCCCCCACCTTCATTATGAATTCAGGCTGAATGGCATCGTTAGAAACCCCCTAACCGTTAAACTGCCTCATGCCAAGCCAATTGATAAATCTAAAAAAGAACGTTTTATCCATTACGCACAAGTTATGGTTATGCGATTAGAGAGCCACTTATTCGGCGATTATTTCGCCTCACGGTAATTCAGCATGAGCCTTTCTCGCCCTAAGTACTATATCGGACAAATGTCGGGCACCAGCCTAGATGGCGTTGATACTGTTCTAATGCAGATTAGTAAAAGTGGCATTCAGACCTTGGCTAGTCACCACCTAGACTTCTCAACTGACTTTAAACAAACCCTATTAGAATTGTGCAACAGTTCGGATGACGAAATACATCGAAGCGCCCTTGCGGCAAACGAGTTGGCTGAACTTTACGCACAATCTATTCATGACATGCTGTCCCATTGCCATATCAAAGCTGAAGATATAACCGCCATTGGTGCCCATGGGCAAACCATCCGTCACATGCCCCCTTATTACACTACTCAAATACTAAATGCCGCATTACTGGTTGAGCGAACGGGGATTTGTACTGTTAATGACTTTCGCAGCCGTGATATGGCTGCTAGTGGCCAGGGTGCTCCCTTAGTACCGGCATTCCATAAGGTTTTATTCCCGAATACCCAAGATATTATCGTTTTGAATATTGGGGGGATGGCGAACATTTCAGTACTATCTAAAGAGAATGGAACTAATGGATACGATACAGGCCCGGGCAATGTCTTGATGGATGCTTGGTACAGCCGCCATTTAAACGGGAATTACGATGAAGATGGCAACTGGGCTAGATGCGGACAAGTTATTCCGCAGCTTTTAAGTGACTTATTGTTAGAGCCGTATTTTTCAGAACCGGCTCCAAAAAGTACTGGCCGCGAGCTTTTCCAATTAGACTTTCTTTTGGAGTATGAACCAGAAGACTATACACCTGAAGATGTACAAGCCACCTTGTTACAACTAACCGTACAGAGCATATGCAAAGAAGTTTTGAAATTCCCCGACACTCAGCAGGTTGTGGTGTGTGGTGGCGGTGCATATAACGGAGAACTAATGCGTGTATTGACTGCGACATTAGAAAGTATTGATGTTGTTACATCAGACGAACTAGGATTTGATGCTCAGAATGTAGAAGCCCTTGCGTTTGCTTGGTTGGCGGAACAATGCATTGAAGGCTTACCTGGCAATGAACCTGCTGTGACGGGAGCAAAAGGAAAGCGTGTTTTAGGTGCTATCTATCCGGCCTAATCAATTGGATCATTAGAGGTGGGGAGTTAAAAGCTTTGGTAGCCCGCTTTAATCAAGGACTTGATTCGCTGAGGTCCGTAAGTAACGGTATCAATAAACGGAGGTATCTGGTCTCGCGACACTTCGTTATTCCCCATCCACCGCTCACAAATCTGAATATCCACCACATTAAACGCATCTAACTTGGCAGCTTGATCCACTAGCGATCGATATTGCAGGTAATTTTCTTTTAGAAAGGCATTCGCTTCACTGCCATGCAGTACAACCGCAATTGGCTGATTTATATATCCATCATGCATTTCAGACCACTTTTCAGCGCGATCCAAAACACGAGATAATTCTGCAGGAGTATGAGCATGAAGCTGGGCAAGAAAATGCCCTTGTTCGGCTAGTCCATTACAGCTTGCGAATATGAGGCCGCAAACCAGTAATGCTTTAAACCGTGAACGAAGAACCGCAACCACAGGTCGAAGACGCTTGGGGGTTATTAACAACAAATCTCGAACCCTCTAGGCTTTCTTGATAATCAACATGTGCACCATCAAGATAAGGATAGCTTAATGAATCCACCAGCACTTTAACGCCTTCTTGCTCTACTTGAGCATCATCATCGTTAACTTCGGTGTCAAAGGTGAAGCCATACTGGAAACCAGAACAACCACCACCTGTTACAAACACCCGAAGACACAGGCTGTTATCGCCTTCTTCTTCTAAAAGCGTCTGCATTTTATGCACAGCAGGAGCTGTCAGAGAAAGAACGTTCATACAGCTAAACCTTCGGTGTTGATCAATTAAGCGTTCATTATGTGTTTATCCGACTAATTTAGTCAACTTTAGTTTCGGCAGTAAGCGCCACATCAATAACAGGCTCTTGTTGCTTACGTCCCTTGCGTGGTTTTTCAGCTGTTTGGTGTATTAAGCTACCATTTACCTGTGCACCCATCACCATTTCCATCATGGTGTAATGCACATCACCAGTAACAACGGCTTTTTTAGCAAGCTCTATGTGTAGGTGAGAATGCACATTTCCAATTACCTGACCATTTATAATGATGTTTGGTGCACGAATCTCGCCTTCCACAATGCCTGTTTCGCTAATGCGAACAACAGCACTTGATTGGTCGTCAGCAATTATATTGCCTTTAATTTTGCCATCTATGTGCAAACCACCACTAAAATGCACATCACCTACGATTTCAGACTTACCTGAAACCAATGTGTCGTAATGCCCTGGGTTTTTATTTTTACTGCTTAGCATTCGTTTGCTCCTGCTTTTTGTCGTTCTTCTGTTCGTGACCAGGCCAAGGGAAACTGTTTTCGATACGTTTGGCCTTTGAACCATTTGACTGTAAAACTACTTCTACGGACTCTGCTATATAGCCTTCTGGTAACACCAGCGCGCCGGATATCTCTTGGAAATAGCGGAATTTATATTTAATGCCGTAATCTTGGATATCTTCTGAAAGATCTCGAAGCCCATAGACTTTTTGCTTACCGTTTAATACACCAACGATATTCACACCTGCCAAACCACTGATAAATCGTTGATTAGCGCCCACTTGAGTCAATACTAATTTGAATTTGTAGCGCTTATCTTCAAGTGATTTTTCTAAATCGAATTTCTGAATACGTAGGTTTTGCTTGCGGCTAGATGGCGCCATGATGCCTTTGTAAAATGCCACTTCTTCTTGAAGTGTGGCAATTTGAGATCTCAAGTCGACCATGTTCTGACGTAAGCCTTCAGTGGACCGACGGTCAACTTCTCCGCCTTTCTCAAGCATGACTACACGAGAACTGTTGGTGGAAATTTCATCTTGTGCCATCTGCAAGTCTTCTAGCAACTGATCACGCTCAGCAATGGCTTGCTCTTGCGCTTCTAATGCCTCATAGCGACCTGAGATAAAACTGGCTACACCAAATACGCCGACAAGCACTAATAACAACAGTCGCTTCATAAAACGACTCCACGGGTCATAGCTGACTACCGTTAGCTTGTCTTGTTTGCTGCCTTTAACAACGGCCATTGCAATCAATCCTTATTGTCTGTTTCTTTAATTATTATTTAGGTATAGGTGATATTGAATGGATTTTCTTACTTAACATTCAAATCACCTACAAATACAACCACATGACTTATGGCAGCATGGCGGGCTGTGTCATGCCCATATTTTCAGTCAATCCAAACATGATATTCATATTTTGAACCGCCTGACCTGCAGCACCTTTTACCAAGTTATCAATGACTGATAATACCACCACCGTATCGCCATCTTGAGGACGATGAATAGCAATTTGATTATAGTTGCTGCCCTTAACATTACGCGTGGCCGGATGACTGCCTTTAGGCAATACATCAACAAAAGGCTCATTTTCGTAACGGTTTTCGTACAGCGCCTGTAAATCAACCGACGTATCTTTCAGCTTTGCATAAAGCGTTGCGTGTATACCACGAATCATTGGGGTCAAGTGTGGCACAAAGGTTAGCCCTACTGCATTACCCGAGTTCGCATTTTGCAAGCCTTGTTTGATTTCAGGAAGGTGGCGATGTCCATGTACACCATAAGCACTGAAGCTTTCACTGGCTTCGCACAGTAAAGTCCCAATTGCAGCCTGACGACCGGCGCCAGAAACACCTGACTTACAGTCTGCAATGATGTTTTCTACATCAATCAAGCCAGACTCAATTAAAGGTAATAAACCTAATTGTGCAGCCGTTGGGTAACAACCTGGGTTGGCGATAATTTGAGCGGTTTTGATTTGCTCACGGTTCACTTCTGGCAACCCATAAACAGCCTGTTCAACCAAATCTTTACAGGTATGTTCCATTCCATACCACTTGGACCATTCATCTGTATCCTTGATACGGAAGTCAGCGCCTAAATCAATGATTTTTACCCCTGCTTTTGTTAACTCTGGAGCCATTGCCATTGCAACACCGTGTGGCGTGGCAAAAAATACAAGATCGCATTCACATAAGGATTGAACATCCGGTACACTAAAGCAGATATCTGTGAAAGGTCGCAGATTGGGAAACATTTGAGAGACAGGTTTACCATCCTCACCACGAGACGTGACGACTTTTAAGTCTACCTCTGGGTGCTGAACCAGAATACGCAATAGTTCGACACCGGTATAACCCGTGCCGCCCACAAGACCAACTTTGATCACAGTAATACCTCTTGACTATGTTCAACATGAAAAGGCCATATAATAGCGCCTTTATTAAAAAGTGATAGGGAATTTAATGGCATCTTTTATCAAGCGCATAAAATTACAGCTTAGAATGCGTCTTGCCCAAAATGAAGCCCTACCTCTATTGGCTCTTTTAGGTGCTTTGGCTGGAGCATTTACCAGTGGCACCATCTTATTATTCCGACTGGCCATCGAAGGCCCCTTAGAAACTTACCTGCCTGGCGGCGATGTTGAAAACTTTGAAGCGTTAAGTGCTTGGTTAAGGTTCTCTTTACCGTTAAGTGGCGCACTATTATTGGCCATGATGTTTCACAAGCTTAGTATTCAGTCTCGCATTGTGGGGATTAGCCACGTATTAGAACGCTTAAAAAATCACCAAGGGCACATGCCATTAAGCAATTTTTTCGCACAGTTTTTTGGCGGAATAATTTGCGCTATTTCCGGACAAAGTACAGGCCGTGAAGGGCCCGCTGTGCATCTGGGTGCCGCCACTGGTAGCGTCATGGGGCGTAAATTTAAATTATCATCCAACCATACTCAGTTATTACTGGCCTCTGGCGTGGCCGCTGCCATCAGCGCATCATTTAATACACCGATTGCAGCCGTGGTGTTTGCCATGGAGGTCATCATTGTTGGGTACAGTCTGAAGAGTTTGATACCCGTAATATTAGCCTCTGTTATTGGGGCCATGATCACCAGAACGGTTTACGGTGCAGAGCCTGCATTTAATGTTCCTGCCCTAGAAATGCATTCGCTTTTAGAGTTCCCCTTTTTAATTGTTGAAGCGCTGTTTATGGGCGCCCTTGCCGCCATGTTTATTTGGGTATGTGTGAACACAGCGAAAAAAGCGCCTAAGAATTTATGGATACGATTCTTAATCATTGGATTACTAAACGGCTTAGTGGCGGTATTGATTCCGCAAATGATGGGCATCGGTTACGACACGGTTAACCTTGCTTTATTAGGTAACCTACCTTGGATTGCGCTTTTTGTTTTTGCCCTAGCCAAATTACTAATAACCAGTTTGAACTTGGGCTTGGGCCAACCGGGCGGGGCCATTGGCCCCATGTTATTCATTGGGGCTTGCGCTGGAGGGGTAATTGGTGAAATAGGTAATTATTTTGCACCCGACGCAGCCAGTGCAACCGGCTATTACGCCATGCTGGGCATGGCGGCCATGATGTCTGCTTGTTTGCAGGCGCCTTTAACAGGGCTAATGACACTATTAGAACTCACCAACAACCCAAACATTATTCTTCCGGGTATGTTGGTCGTGGTGATCGCCAATTTAACCGCCAGCGAGGTGTTTAAACAAAAAGCGCTGTTCCCTCGTTTATTGCAACTGCGTGGATTGAGTTTAGACACCTCTCCGGTTGAGCACATGCTAAGGCAAAACAGCGTCTTATCGATTGCAGAAAAAGACATAAAAGTACTCAACAAGTTCACTGGCCTTGAAGCGATTAAACTGGCTTTGGTAGGTAGCCCTAAGTACCTAATTATTAATGATGATAAAAAAGGCCTTTCGAGTATTTCAGCATCTGATGTGGCAAACCTATTAATGAATGAAGATCAAATTCAGCAATGGGCTGAAGAGAAGGATGGTCGTTCCGTCATTAACTTAATGGCCATTCCGGGTACTCGACAACAGTGTGGAAAAATTAGCATACAAGCGAATCTTCAAGAAGCACTCGATATGATGGAAAGCCAGCAAGTAGACAGTTTAAGTGTGCACTATGGCAATGAATTCACCTCTGCCTCTGTTATCGGCATTGTAGAGCATGATAAAATTCACAACTTTTATCGCTACTCACATTAGCGAATCACATTCAAAAGACATTAGGGCTTTTTATGCTTTGGGTTAGACTGCTGTAGTATTCACTATGGCAATGAATACCCCACTCGCTCTATTATCACCATTATAGAGCATGATAAAATTCATAATTTTTACCGCTACCCACATTAGCGAATTACATTCAAAAGACATTAGGGCTTTTTATGCTTTGGATTAAAGCGTTTCACATCATTGCCGTCATTTGCTGGTTTGCAGCGCTGTTTTATTTACCGCGATTGTTTGTTTATCACGCCATGAGCGAAGACCAGATCAGTATTGATCGATTTAAGATCATGCAGCGAAAACTGTATCGCGGCATCATGACACCCAGCATGGTTGCCACACTGGTTTTAGGCGGCTGGTTGATGAGCTACAACTTGGATTACTACCTGAGCCAAGCCTGGTTTCATGCAAAACTTTTATTAATTGCCGCACTGGTGGTTTATCACTTTTATTGCGGCCGTTTAATGCATCAATTCCGTGATGACAAAAATACACGAAGTCACAAGTTTTACAGGGTATTCAATGAAGTTCCTGTACTTATGTTAGTGGCCATTGTCATTTTTGTTGTTGTTAGACCCTTTTAATCATTTGATTTTCACCGTATTCAAACAATTTATAGTTAGGTTTTAAGTTATGGATTTTTCTCGCTCTGAATCACTTTTTGAGTTAGCGCAAAAGCGCATCCCTGGTGGCGTTAACTCCCCTGTTCGTGCTTTTAAAGGCGTTGGCGGCACGCCTGTATTTTTTAAGCGCGGTGAAGGTGCTTACTTGTTTGACGAAGACGGTAACCGCTATGTGGATTACGTTAATTCATGGGGGCCATTGATTTTAGGCCACGGCGCTCCGACGGTAATCGAAGCCATTCAAAAGCAGCTATTAGACGGCTTAAGTTTTGGTGCACCCACTGAAATCGAAATAGAGATGGCCGATAAAGTGTGCGAAATATACCCAAGCATGGATATGGTTCGTATGGTATCCAGCGGCACCGAAGCCACTATGAGCGCGATTCGATTAGCCCGCGGCTATACAGGGCGCGATAAAATGGTGAAATTTGAAGGTTGCTATCACGGACACGCTGACTCGCTTTTAGTAAAAGCAGGTTCGGGCTTATTAACATTGGGCACACCTAGCTCACCAGGTGTTCCGTCTGTGCTTGCAGACCTGACCATCACGCTTACACACAATGATCTTGATGGTGTAAAAGCCTGCTTCGAGAAAATTGGTAACGAAGTGGCCTGTGTCATTGTTGAGCCTATTGCTGGCAACATGAACTGCATTCCTCCAGAGCACGGTTTTTTAGAAGGCCTTCGAGAGCAGTGTACAAAATACGGCATCGTATTAATTTTTGATGAAGTGATGTGTGGATTCCGCGCAGCCAAAGGCGGCGCGCAAGAAGTATATAAAGTAACGCCTGATATGACGACTCTAGGTAAGGTCATTGGCGGCGGCATGCCGGTAGGTGCATTTGGTGGTAAACGTGAAATCATGGAGCACTTAGCGCCACTGGGTCCTGTTTATCAAGCTGGAACATTATCAGGTAACCCTATTGCCATGGCAGCTGGTAAAGCCATGTTAGATGCCATCAGTGAACCAGGTTTTTACGATGATCTAACAGAAAAAACGAAAATGCTGTGCAGTGGACTAGAAGCTTTAGCTGAAAGCCATAACATACCATTCACTACCAATCAGGTGGGCAGCATGTTTGGTTTCTTCTTCAGTGAAGAAAAAAATATTAGCCGTTTTGAACAGGTTCAAAAATGTGACCAAGAACGATTCAAAGCATTTTATCGAGGCATGTTAGAAGAAGGGATTTATCTTGCGCCATCATCTTATGAAGCTGGGTTTGTTTGTTCGGCACTGAGCATCGCTGATATTGAATTTACTCTGAAAGCAGCCGGCACTGTCTTTTCAAAACTATAAATAGACCCTGTAATAATTTGGGATAGCTAGATATTTTTTAAAAATATTCCAGAAAAAACGAAACGCCAGACATGAAAATTTTTGGCGTTTTTTTATGATTAAAAATTGGACAAGTTAACAAGTAGCGACTACTCATCACGAGCAGGAGCAACTGTCCCTAGTTAATCCCCAGTGTTATCCACAGCTAATGGGGATAACATATCTTTATGACATAACTATGAATCGCTCTTAGAGTTAATAACAGACAATCACGTTTCTATGAAGACCATAAAACACTTCTAGCTGTGAATGCATTCTATTGCTTTAGAAATCCTGAGAAGCAGGTTCAAACTTAATGACAACGATATTCACGAGCTTTTACCCACTATATTTGATTAGTTTTCAGATACATTAAGCGCATAGCTAAAACAGTCCATTTCAGTAGAGTCGTAGACTTTAAACCCGCTTCACGACTACACTTCCTCTTTAATATATCGATATGCATGAAGCACCCATATACCGAGTAATGAATGGAAAATGACTTAACCCAAGGCCCAATCTCTAATTGGCTTTATAAACTTACGGCACCCATGGTCTTGGGTATCCTTGCCATCTTTCTTTTCAATCTTGTAGACACCTATTTTGTAAGCTTACTTGGCACTGAACCATTGGCCGCCATTAGCTTTACCTTCCCTGCCACCATGATGGTAATGAACCTTGCCATTGGCTTAAGCATTGCCACTGGCGCCGTTGTTTCACGAGCCATTGGTGAAAAAGACAGCGAAGAAACTCGTAACTGGGTGACCAGCAGTTTTTATCTATCAATTATGGTGGGCATTACAATTTCCATTATTGGGTACACCACACAAGAATGGGTGTTTTCGATGATGGGTGCAGAAGCATCATTGATTCCTTTAATTAGAGATTATCTGGATATCTGGTATTTAGGCTGCGTATTTTTAGTGGTGATGATCGCCGTGAATGCCAGCATTAGGGCCACCGGTAATACTAAATTGCCGAGTTTAATCATGCTGCTAAGTGCAGTGATTAACGGCATTCTAGATCCCCTATTAATTTTTGGCATTGGTCCCTTTCCAGAGCTAGGTATTAAAGGGGCTGCCATCGCCACCTGCATCAGCTGGTTCCTTGCCTTTATTGTGATTATTCGAGTATTGATTAAAAATAATTTATTGAAATTTTCAATCCCCAACAACTTACTCTCTGCTTGGAACAGCTTGATTCGCCTTGGTATTCCGGCATCACTGACTAACATGCTAGGGCCTTTGGCAAACGGAATAATAGTGGCATGGGTTGCGACTTATGGAACACATGCTGTTGCCGCATATGGTGTCGGCAGTCGTCTTGAGCCCTTAGCCCTAATTGTGATCATGGCTTTGACGGCAAGCTTGCCCCCTTTTGTTGGGCAGAACTTTGGTGCGGGGAAGTTTGAACGCATTCAAGACGCATTAAAAACCAGCATTTACTTTGTGATTGTATGGCAAGCCAGTGTTTATCTGGCACTGGTCCTTCTGGCAGACCCTGTCAGTCACATATTCAGTGATGAGCCTGCTGTTCGCGACATCATAAAAACATTTTTATACATTTTGCCCGTCAGTTATATCGGCCTAGGTATTTGCTTAGTGAGCACATCAACTATTAATGCTTTGCACAAACCTAAATACTCGTTATTTATTACTATACTTAGACTGTTTGTACTCTACATTCCATTAGCATGGCTGGGTCATGAATGGTTTGGCTTAGAAGGCATTTTCTGGGGCTGTGCCATCGGTAATTTATTGGCTGGGGCTTACATATTATTTATGTTTTGCCGGTTGAATATTAACCCTGAACTGCGCAACCGACTCATAAAAAGTTAGCCGATAAACACCTAATGAACTGATATGGGAAAGAGCAAGCTAGGATGTAAGGCGGTTGCTTTATTGGCCTGCTATATTTAGCAGGCTAATAAAAGTAACGAGAAGAAGTCGTGTATTCGAGTACCCGATATTTAAAACAGATCAACATCATCCTCGCCGTCCTCCCGCACTGGGGCTGCAAAAGCATCCACATCTAGACTCAGTATTTCTTCTTCTAGATGGCTAATCTCATCAATTACGTCATCCGAAGCCAGTTCCATTTTTTCTAAGTGCTTTATGGCACCCACTTCATCTTTTTCTTGATACGCTTTTAATGCTGCAATGCCTTCTTCATGCACCTTTGCATGGGGCACTTCGACTCGCTTAAACGAACCTAATTTTGAATATTGCTTACCGTCACCCTCATAATACCACTGACCTAATCGACATTGAGTATGGTCCTTGAAGTCATCAATATCTTCTTTGTCACTCATGCCCCAAATATAACGATAAACTTCAGCTTTCCACACAACATGATCTAGCTTAACCGTTTGTAAAAAACTCGTATGGGTTGAACCCTGTATGACGCGAAACATATTTTTTGAAACGTCGGTGATATCACTGATGATAATTTTCACTGAGCTAGTTTGTTCAGACAGATTTTGAGTTGTTTTGCCCATGTCATGAATCTGACCACTGACCGCTTGTGTTTGACTGGTAATAGCACTGACAAGCGCTGTGATTTCGCTGCTTGCTTCGGCACTTTTTTGCGCAAGCGCTCGCACTTCATCAGCTACTACGGCAAAGCCTCTGCCTTGCTCACCTGCGCGAGCGGCTTCAATGGCTGCGTTCAAAGCCAGTAAATTTGTCTGATCGCTGATGGTTTTTATTTGACTAACAAAACCAACAATGTGCTCACCATGGCTGGATAAGGATTCAACAGCACCGCAGGCTTCTTGGGTGCGTTCATCGATATGCGCGAGACTGCCAGCAATGTGACTTAATAAAACATGAATTTGATCAAAGCTGCTCACAGATTCGCTTAACGCACTGTGTTGATCCGATAATTTACCTGAGCTTACGGCAACTGCATGGCGTATATTGTCTATTGTATGAGCGCCATTTATCCACTGTTTGTACATGCGCTGCTGATCTTCTAGCTGTTGCAGAGCATAACTGCTTTGCAACTCAGCCACTTCTTTCACACCATGTAATAATTCGATTTGGGCGACATCACTTTCGATCTTAGCTTTTAAAGCTGTGTTTTCCTTACGAAGCCTTTCAAGCTCATCTTGATTTTTTGTGTTCCAAAACATACCGGTCTAATCCCTCATTCTTTTCTGAGTATAGACCAGTATTTAAAGATAAATTGTTAACATCAAAGGGCTTTTTTCCCGATTCTTCTTCTAACTGCAAGTGAAATAAGGACATTTATAACAAGCCTAGTCATTTAACGACAAGCCGATATTAATTAAAATCCTAGAGTTGCTTTTAGCTTTTGATTGTTGATTTCAATGGATTTTAGTGAGGACTTTAACAACTGGTGTCGCATATCACTTTCTTTTAGCACATAAATGGGCTTTTTATTTAGCGCCTGGTTTAAACCAGACTGTGCTAACTGTTTAAGTTTAGGGATAAATTCAGCCGGTACTTTATCAATATTCAAATCCGTTATTTGAGCTTGATGGAGATAAAATGCCCCTTGCTTAGCGTTATAGGTCACCGAACCTTGAAGCGACACCTTACCCTGTGCATTAATTCCTGCGATGGTATTAACAAATAACTTAGCGTCTAACGCCACTTGGTCAGTACTCTCCAATAACCTGACTTTAGCCTGGTCTAGGGTGACGACGGCCACAAAGGTTTCTTTTTTTACGGGTAAGATGGCATCAATTCGAGCTTGTATCTCAGACTGGTCAAACTCAAGTGTGTATTCAAAACTCAACGATACCTGACTAAACAACCCTATCAGTACCAATGTTATTAATTTTTTTAGCATTATATCGTCCCATTTTTTTGATCAGTTTATCGCACACAGAATGATCTGACACGGCTAACCATGGTTAGTGCGAAATAATATTTAATACAGGCAAAAAAAAACCGCCCAAAGGGCGGTTGCTAAAAATTAGCAGTGATTAGCTTGATGAGAGAGTGTATTGAATGCTACTTGTTGCGTTTCATTCAATGACAAACAAATAGTAGTCATTCTCATTTAACTTGTCAATAATAATTCTCATTTAGATTTAAGAACAATTACCCTATCTAATCACTTTCTATGCTGTTTGTATTTGTTGGCGGCTCACCTGTTCGTTAAGCGCCATGATTCTTCTGGACATGTTATCAAGCAGAGTTATAGCGGTTTCTGGCTGGGCGCGAACAAGATCAACAAACTGGGCTTTAGGTATGGCCAACAACTGGCAATTCTCTCGGGCCGTTACCGTGGCATTACGCTTTTCTCCGGTGAAAACAGCCATGGCACCAAAAATTTCGCCATTTAGCACTTCACCAACCAATACGTTATTAACTGTCACATCGGCACTGCCTGACATTAATTGATATACAGTGTCGGCCACATCACCCTCATGGATAATCACATCGCCTGCTCGTATGGTTTGAAAGCCTTTAGGTGTTTGTACTTGTACCTGAACATGGAAGTGCGCTAAAACTTGCTGGTATAGGGCTAGGTTAGTTAGCAGGTAGTTACTCCAGCGATGCTGACGTAATGGGTCGCCGTTAACGTAGTCCACAAATTTATCTCTGTGTATCAGGCTCACTTCAACCGGTTCATCGACTTTCAATTCTGAATACGGCAAGCCAAATACTCGACTTAAGCCAATTAAGTCGCCAGCTTCAAAGCACGCTACCTCAACCCCTTTACTTACAGCGGTAATCAGGCCTGACTCAATGCGACCCAATTGCTCTTTTCCAAACAGGTCCAGTATTTGTTCTTTGTGATGAAACGTTTGACGCACGGACTCGCCATCAAAGTCGCTCATCAACTTCTGATTTAATGTCTGAAACCGTTGCAACAATAGCTCGACTTCTTCTGGTATTTTGCCTAAAAAAAACATAATTAGTGACTACTCAATTGATCTCTTCTTTGTATCATAATTAACAGTTAGAAATGTGAAGGTTGTTCTCTTTTTGAACAGTTGGCGCCATTAGACTAATCGCTTTAACTTATCTACTTGGCTGCCTAAGACGTGTGCCCTGCTGTACTGACATGAGTATTTCTTGGGCCGTGATATCATCAGGGAAGTAACAACCGCTTATTTTTGAATCGGCTAAACTGGCGCCTGCCAACTTGCAGCCACGAAAATCCACCGATCTCAAATCAGCCCCTCGAAAGTAAGCATCGGTTAAATCTAACCCGCTGGCGTCTAAGTTTCTTAGGTCTAAACCTTTAAAATCACACCCGGTTAAATCACAGAGCTTTCCATCCGCTTTAAGCTTGTTAAACTGCTCGACCTTTTCATCCCTTAACAACTGATACATAGGGTCTTGCGAGATACGTGGAGACATTATTAGCTCCCTAAATCCATGTCTTCTATTTAGCTAAGTTCATATATACATAAGGTCAAACGTGCACGGTTTTATTTTGTCAGAGCAATGGCTCGATACAGATAAAGGTCTAACACTTCGGTATTGGTTAAGTACCGATAGCGGCCCTCTTGCTATGGAATTTGGCCAACAAGAAACTGTCTGCTTTTGCCCTCAAAGTCGAGCATCTGAGTTGCCTGAATGGCCTGGCTTACGCACTCAAAACCTCGATCTAAAACACTTTTCGGGTCAACCTGTCTGCGCTGTTTATTGCGATAAGTATTCACTGCACCTGCAACTCAGGAATCAAGCCCGAAGTTTAAACCTGCCTTTGTGGGAAGCCGAGATTAAGCCTTCAAGCCGCTTCTTAATGGAGCGATACCTAAAAGGCAGCATGGATATTCAACTGCCAAGTGATATAAGCAGCTCCAGTATTAAAGACAACGAGGGTGTTACCCCTCATGCAAGCCAGTATCTCACCGCGCCAAAAGTAAAACCGGTTGAATACCTCCCAAATTTACGTGTTATGAGTGTGGATATTGAAACGTCTATGCCCAGCAAAACAAAAAAAGAAAAACTATACAGCATAGGGTTTTGCACCGAATGGACAGCAGACGGAATAACTTATAGAGAAAACCGTGTGCTCATGCTTGGTACCCCTGATGGGACTCAGCCTGATTGGTTGCAGTATTTTAAGAATGTTAAAACCCTACTGATTGCTGCCAATGAATACGTAAACAAAGTAGATCCTGACGTGTTTATTGGTTGGAATGTTATTAAATTCGATTTTTTTGTCTTGGCCCGTGTGTATCAAGAGCATGGCATTGGCTTTCATTGGAGTCGTGAAGCCAAAAGCGTCACTCTAAGAGAGGGTCAGAACAACCTAATGTTTGTCGACATCCCTGGTCGAGTCATTGTTGATGGTATTGATGCATTACGAAACGCCACCTATAGCTTTGAAAGTTTTTCTTTAGAGTTTGTTTCTCAAGCCTTATTAGGTGAAGGTAAAAAAATTGATAAGAAGGCCGTAAACAATCGAGGACAAGCCATTACAGACTTGTTCACGGATGATAAGTTGGCCCTAGCCAAGTACAATTTGAAAGATTGTGAGTTGGTATTGGATATATTTGAACACACTCAAATTTTACAATATTTGATACAGCGAAGTTTTTTAACCGGTCACTTGCTTGATCGTATCGGGGGCTCCGTTGCAGCATTCGAATTTTTGTATCTACCAAAGCTGCACCGCGCTGGATACATTGCTCCAAATCTAGGTGAAGGTTTTGATGAAATAACGGCCCCTGGCGGTTTTGTTATGGACAGCCAGCCTGGCTTTTATAGCGATGTATTAGTATTAGATTTTAAAAGCCTTTATCCAAGTATTATCCGTACCTTCAAGATTGATCCCATGGGATTGATTGAAGGAAATGCAACGGCCATTAATCACCCCGAGCAATGCATTCCCGGCTTCCATGATGCCATGTTCCATCGCGAGCAACACTTTTTACCCGGCATCATTGAAGAACTGTGGGCTGAACGAGATGTGGCAAAAAAACAAAACAATGCAGCAACCAGCCAAGCCATTAAAATCATCATGAATAGTTTTTATGGCATATTGGGCAGTACCGGCTGTCGTTTTTTTGATGCTAGATTGGCGAGTTCGATCACTGAGCGAGGTCATCAAATTATTCAAGACAGCGCTAAGTGGATCAATGATAAAGGCTATAACGTCATCTACGGTGACACTGACAGCGTGTTTGTGTACTTAAATAATCAGTCTCAAGGTCAGGATGCCCAAGACATTGGGTATACACTGCAAAAAGGATTGAACGCCTATTGGAAAAATAGGTTAAAAGAAGAGTTTGATATAGAAAGCCAGCTGGAAATAGAATTTGAAAGTCATTACCAGAAATTTTTGATGCCCACTATCCGAGGCAGTGAACTGGGCAGTAAAAAACGCTATGCCGGTTTAAAAAGTAATGATGAGATGGTTTTTAAAGGTTTAGAAGCCGTTCGAAGTGATTGGACTGTACTTGCAAAGAACATACAAACAGAGATTTACACGCGCATTTTTCATGATGAAGAATATATCGAATATTTGAAATCTGAACTGGTCGCTCTGCGTACTGGTTTACGAGATGACTTAATTGTATATAAAAAACGCATTCGAAAACCCCTGTCTACTTACGTAAAAAATATCCCCCCACAAATCCAAGCGGCTAAGAAAGCTGCATCATTTTATTCAAATAGAAACTTAAACAGTCCGTATGAATATGGCGGCTGGATTGAATACGTCATCACACATCAAGGCCCTACAGCCCTTGAGTGCTTAGAACAAAAAATGGGAATCAACTACGATCACTATGTAGAAAAACAAATTGTGCCAGTTGTGGATAGCATCTTATATTTTATAAATACCAGCTTTGAAGATCTTACCAGCCCTCAGCAAGACATATTTAATTAGAAGCAAGTCAACACAGTAAGACGCCTGTGTATTAAAATCGTTTAATACTCTAATACATGATAAATATAATTAGTGTCCGCCAAGGTTACGGGTGCTTAATCATAGGCCATAAACATTCAAAAATTTCAGTGCTGACTGATTCTGGAGACTTTTGAGGTAGCTGTCCTAATAAATACGCGACTAAATACCTAAAAATAGCGCCCAAAGTTAATTGAACCATAACTTCTAGAGGTTGATCTGTTCGAATTTCACGTTTCAACTGTCCTCGCTCAATCAAACCTCTCACCATAGTGACTTGCTGAACTTGCATCGGGTGGGTTTCACTTACCCACACCCGCGTTGGTATATTCAAATACACGATTTCTGCAATCTGGCGGTGGTCAAGGTAAAACGTGACCATCTCTTTTAGGCACGCTTTTATTTGTTGCTCACTGCTTAAAGTTTCTGTTTCGTCATAGGCTACTTTTAACAAATGACTTAGGTGCTCTAAGTCTTGGTGTATACAGGCAAAGACTAATTCATCTTTATTACCAAAGTATTTGTAGATAGTTGCAAGCCCAACCTTCGCTCGTTTGGCAATTTCTCTCATACCAATGTGTTGAAATAATCCCTGAGCAAATAAGTCGATTACCGTTAATCGTAGTTTTTCTAATGCTTGAGGGTCAATTAATCGCTGATCCGCTGGCATTACATCTGCGGCGGCAATTGAATGTGGTTCGTTTTGAAGGTGATTCGTCATGGCTACAACTATAAATAAAGACGCATAAAAGTGTTGGATATATACCTATCAGTAATTTGACACAGTTTAGAGGGTTAGTGTACAACTATATATAGAAACATAGTTTCTGCTAATAATAATAACAATAACAAAATCGAGCTGAATATGAGCAAGCTAAAAGACATATTAGGACCCCTATTAGTGTTCCCACTGGTAATGGGTGCAGGACTATCTGCACAACTATTCCTAATGGCAGCGGGATATAACGCGGCATTAAGTGCAATTGCTATAAGCCTGCTTGGGTTACTGGCGATTGCTGTTATCGAACGCATAATGCCGTATAGAGACAGCTGGAATGTCGCAGATGGGGATATAAGAACAGACGCGACCCATGTTGTCGTCACCCAGTTATTAATAACCAAGTCTTTAGAGCTGGTCTGGCCATTACTATTTATGGGGCTGGCCATGAGCCTCAGTGCGACTTTTGGACCCGAAAATCTATGGCCACATACATGGCCGTTATTAGCCCAGCTATTTCTTATGCTGCTGATTGCAGAACTCGGCCGTTATTGGGTACATAGGGCTGCACATGAAGTTCCATTTTTATGGCGATTTCATGCGGTTCACCACAGTCCAAACCGTTTATATTTTTTCAATGCGGCGCGCTTTCACCCTTTAGAAAAGGTTTACTTTTTAATACCCGAAGTCGCCCCTTTTATTTTATTAGGTACCAATACAGAGTGCTTAGCCATTTACGCAGTATTTAACAGTCTGCATGGCTTAATGCAGCACAGTAATATTCATGTTCGCGGCGGCATGTTTAATTACATTTTTTCATTAACCGAGTTACATCGCTGGCATCACAGTCAAAACATTCAGGAATCTAATAAAAACTACGGTAATAATTTGATTATTTGGGACATGGTATTTGGTACATTCTTTAAGCCGAAAGATCGTGATGTAGACATAATTGGCTTATTAAATCGCGACTACCCTAAAAGTTACCTTGGTCAAATGAAGGCCCCCTTTAGCCCAACCGACTTAACTAAACCAGCGGGTTACCATAAACAAAATACGCTAGCAGGGGCTGTAAAATGAAACGTTTTCTCACTCTTTATTCAATGATCTGCGCGCTGGCACTGCTTGTTGGTGAAACGTTAGTGGTCATTAAAACCAATAAATATTGGCCCTTATCACTCGATGATTATATGGCGGTTATGGCATTAAGCGTTTCAATTTATTTTTATCATAAAATACAAAATGCCTTAGGGTTAGTCATTGTATACGCGTATGTAGTTGGCAATTTATACGCCATGCTTTTCACTCGACTTGACCCCATTCATGGCAGTGGTGAGCGTATTTCATTATTAGCAGTGGCACTTGGCGTCGCTGTTATTGGTTTTGCTTTCAGCTTAAAATCCCAGCTATCAAGAGACGAATCCTCCCAATCTAGCCCAACTTAGAAGGTGGGCTATTGTTAACGTTTTTCACACGCTATAATTGGCGCTCAATGTAATTGACCATACGCTATGCCACACACCTTAAATCCCCTTATCAAAACCATGCTGCACGATGCGTTTGTATCTGCCCAACCCTTGCCTCAATGCTCTGATATCCAGCTGTATCTTGTTGACCCAAGCACCATGCAGCGAGCATTTTCGTTAGATGAGATTCGTAGCATTTGGGATAACACCGCCTATTGGGCATTCTGTTGGGCCAGTGGCCAGGTACTTGCTAAATACATTTTAGATAACCCTGCAATCGTCAAAGGAAAGAAGATCCTAGACTTTGGTACCGGTTCAGGGGTTGTGGCTATTGCCGCAATGAAAGCGGGTGCAAAATCAGTGATTGCATGCGACATAGATCAGGATGCACTGCTAAGTTGTGAAGCAAATGCACAGCTTAATAACGTTCAATTTGAATTAAGCGATGATTTATTCAATATAAAAGATAAAGACATTGATCTACTCATTGCCGCCGACGTGCTGTACGACCGAGAAAACCTGGCATTTCTTGATACATTTTTCGATTTTGCACCTGAAGTGTTACTGGCCGACTCTCGCATAAAAGACTTTCAACACCAGAATTATCAACACATTCAGAAAGTTGAATCGTTTACCGTGCCGGATTTGGATGAACTGGATGAATTTCGATGGGTAAACCTTTATAGAGGCGTAAAATGAAGCCTCAGTAACCCGCATTAATAACGCGGGAATTTTGTTTATTGTTTTAACGTGTTTTTCAGCTTAATTGCCTATTCTGGCTAGCTAGCACAAGGTACCTGTCTATACTCAAATTAAGGAATGATCAACGAACCAATTAGGAGGGAATGTGCTTAAGCCATCATTTTTAGGCCATTCTCACGCACGCGTCTATGCCGTCTTAGCGTTCGCTTGGATTTCAGTTGTAAGTTTCCTTCTGTTGGGCAGCTATCACCATGATCGCGAGTCGGCTTATCAGCGCCTTTCATATAAGACAGAAGCGGCTTTCATACAGTTTGAACGTCATTGGTCTGACCTTGAATTAGACCGCAGAAGCGATCAGGTCGCCTATCTAAAGCAACTTGCTCAGCACTTTAAGCCCTTAATACATTTCAGTGTGATCCGGAATAACGGAAAGATTGTTGCTTCAACACTAAATAATTTAACGCAACTTTCTTACAGCCCAGTGATTCACCAATTTATTGATGCTGAAGCTCAGGGCGACAATTGTATTTTCGACCTTTCTTCCCTACAAGCCCACTCTGTGAATGCATGCTCGCTCTTTTTAGAGTCCAAAGAAGTCTATCTTGTATCAAGTCTCCATTTCGACGACCTAATGTCGTACTGGGTTGAACGAAACTTGTATCTTATTGGCGCTGTTTTAGCTGGGTTACTTATTTTTTCTGGTTTATATCATTTACTCACGTCTCAGCAGTTTTTTTTACTCAAAAAACAAAGAGATGTCTCAGACGAGTTCGAGCGTCAGGGCAGTGATTTCAAGAGACTGCTCAGTAATTTACCTGGGTTGGTCTATCGCTTACAAGTTAAGGACCAAAAGCTTGATTACGTGAGCCCAGGGTCCATGCAGTTATTGGGTTATCCACCCGAACACTTCATTGACAATCACACCACCCCGTTTGACTTGATTGAGGACGACGACAAACATGACTTCACTCGCCAATCACACTCTGCGCATTTTTCGTTAAAACCGTTTGAACTGATATACAGGCTTAAAACGATTCATGGAGAGCGTAAGTGGGTACTGGATCGTGGTCGTTGTTATATGGACCATCATGGTGAACAATTTGTTGAAGGGGTGATACTGGATATCACTGAGCGAGAGCTGGTACGTCAACAGATCGAATACTTAGCCATTCAAGATCCACTCACGGAATTATTTAACCGGTACAAGTTTAACGACGAACTTGTCAATGCCGTTGACGATGCTAACCGTCGCCACGATCATTTTGCCATGTTATTTATCGATCTTGATCGCTTTAAAACCATTAATGATTCTTTAGGCCATCAACTAGGAGACAGGCTATTACGTAAAGTCGCCTCACGGTTGCAAACTATTATTCCTAAGCAACACTTTCTTGCCCGCATGGGTGGAGACGAATTTGTTATTTTAATGCGGGCAGTGAGTCAAATTTCAGATGTTGAAGTTTTAGCCAGAAATATTAACCGCTCCATGCGTAAGCCGTTCAATATTGATAGCTACCAGTTACGTACAAGTTGCTCAATTGGCATCAGTTTATGCCCTGATGACAGCACTCATAGCCATATCTTATGGCGCTACGCTGACACCGCCATGTATCAGGTAAAAAACAGAGGTGGTGATGGCTATCAGTTTTTTACAAGTGAAATGGGGGATATTGTTCAGCACCGTATCACCATAGAACACGGCTTTGTGCCCGCACTTGAGAACAAACAATTTGAATTGCATTACCAGCCACAAGTGGATATTCAAACTGGTGAGGTCATTGGGGCTGAAGCCCTTATTCGTTGGCACCACCCTACGCTTGGTTTCATAAGCCCGGTAGAGTTCATTCCTATTGCAGAAGAAACGGGCTTTATTCATGACCTAGGCGATTGGATTACTCATGAAGCACTGACGCAATTGGCTCATTGGAGTAAATTCAATAAAAACTTTACGATGGCGATCAACGTCAGCGCACTTCAAATAACAGAAGAGTTTCCAAAGAAATTAAATAACTTGTTAATGCAACATGGTGTTAATCCACAATCGGTTGAACTTGAAATCACTGAAAGCCTATTAATGGAAAATATAGATTTTGTTCAGCCCTTACTGAATACCATAAAAGATCTAGGGGTAAAATTTGCTATTGATGATTTTGGCACCGGCTATTCAAGTTTAAGCTACCTGCGCTACTTACCAATCGACAAACTTAAGATTGACCGTGCATTTGTTATGAATTTAGAAGAAAACAAAGCAGACGTGGCAATGGCAAAATCCATTATCGCCATGGCAAAAAACCTGAATTTGAAAGTGCTCGCTGAAGGAATAGAAACCATTGCCCAACTGGAAATACTAAAAGAACAAGAATGTGATTCATACCAGGGTTACTATTTTGGAAGACCTTGTGATAAAGACACATTTTATTCACTGTACATTGATGAAGATCGTCCATTACAATCAAACAACTAACGTTTAATTCAAGCCGAACACATGTCTTACTCTTCAGATAATTTAGAAAGCATATTAGATTTTGCCCGCTCAATGGCCGAACAAGCTGGCGACTTGATCGTTGGCATGCGAGCCCATAGCCGCCTAAATATTCAGTTTAAACAAGATATTGAATTGGTTACTGACGCAGACCTTGCTTCAGATAAACTCATTACAGACCAGATCCGAAAAAAATTCCCTGAACACCAAATACTCGCCGAAGAATCCAATCCCGATATAGCATCCATTAGCTATGATGAAACACCCGTATGGATCATCGACCCTATCGATGGCACGGTCAATTATGCTCACCATCATCCACAGGTTGCCATTAGCATTGCGTATGCCGTTAAAGGGCGGGTACAAGTTGCAGTAGTTTATAACCCGTTCCAGTCAGAGATGTATTGTGCCATTCGTAACCAAGGCGCTTGGTTAAATGACCAACCCCTTACTTGCAGTCAAACAAATAAAATGGATAAAGCCATCATTGCAACTGGCTTTCCATATGACAAACGAGGCGTTCTGCCACAATTAATGTCTCGACTTCATGCGATTTTAGAGAATGTGGCTGACGTTCGACGACTAGGCAGTGCCGCTTTGGATATTTGCTGGGTCGCTCAAGGGCGCTTAGATGGTTACTACGAAACGGTTAGTCCTTGGGATTTTGCCGCAGCGCAACTTATTGCAAAAGAAGCCGGTGCAAAAGTTGGTCACTTTATTCCACCACCTAAAGACGTGCCAGCTGAATTGTTTGGTGAAAATTTATTGATCAGCAACCCTGATCTATACGACTCCTTACACAATGTACTCAATAGCGCGCAATTAGATGATTCATCATTGTCTAAAGGACTGCTCAAGTTACGTGTATTTTATCGCCAGCTGCTTGATAAACAATCATAATCCATTTTACTCGCCTGATTCTGTCGCCATTAGCTCATAGGCTGTTAACTTTCGGTATTCTTCCTGTTCGAACATATTCGATTTGATGTCTGATATGGATTGTTCTTTTTCAGTTTCGCTTAGCTGCTCGTCTATTTCTATGGATTTCTTTTTCGCTAAGAAGCTATTCACTCGCGACTGCCACTCATTACGTTTCTGGTTTAATGCTTGTAATCTCTGCGCCGCTTCTTGCCCAAATTCCTGTTCGTTTACAGTATAAATTTCTTCATCTGTTCCGCCACTTTTTCTAATATCTTCTGTTAATGAAAACACCTGACTGACTCGCTGTGTTTCATTCCTCATATCTTGAACATCCTGAGGCAAGCCTTGATCCAAGCCAATCAACTGAGCCCTTTTTTCCTCATCGCTAAGCTGCTGATTATTCTGTACTTCTAAACGAGCCAACATAAAATCATCGTACATTTCATCAAATCCAAAAAAAGCATCTACCGCTTCTACATCTAAATAATCCCTTCTTACATCACGCATCTGCTGTAACTGAGAGCGCATTCGTTCGATGTCATTCACCTCATAATCTTGAGGTGCTGACAATGAGGCTTCCAAATCAGATAGTGCGTATTTATAAGCCACATAATCATCAAACAATTTAAGGGCTTGTTCTTTTGCAGGGCTACCTAAATTTAAAGCAATATCTTCTTTTATCATGTCTAGCACTTGTTCTAATTCAAACTCACCCATTGTGGATAAGAAATACTCAAATCGATTCTTTATATCTTTACTCAACAACAGATTACCCTGGGCATCAACTGGATACATACCATCTATTGTTGTGCCTTTTAGGGAGGTTTGTTTGAGTTTTTCAGGTAATGCTTGAGAGGCTTTTTTCTGAGTCAAATCAAGGTTGGTTTTAGCCTTACTGCCTACCAAGGCCAATTCTCGATCATGATCCATTGGGTTAACCACCACTGAATCTGAATTTTGAGTGATGTAAAAAATAACAAAAACGATAAGAGGAATAACAATAACAGCGGTAGGCTTAAGCATATTTATATTTTTTTATTTATTATTATAAGTAAATATAGATTACATGAAAAACCCCAAATACCATAAGTATTTGGGGCTTCTAGGAATAAACATTCTGTTTATTCCGAATCTAACTTTTTATGAAATTACAGCCCAGCATTCTTCAATCGGTTTGCATGATTTCGGTATGTTGTAATCGGGTCTGTAGAGAAAAGGTGATGGATACCAAACAATAAGTTAACTTCGTCTAAGTGATTCATTGAATAGTCATCACGAATTACCTGTCCTAAATGACTGTCGCATGTACCGACCAATCCATCATTATTTTCAGATCCAAATGGAATTGAAGCAATTGCCATAATTGGATCAGAGATGTCTAAAACATTGGTTAAAACACTGCCACCACTCCAAGAATAATAACGAATGCCATTAACAACATAATCGCCTTCACCACATGCTGTGGCTGGAATACCTTGTGGATGCTGAGCATTAAACGCTAATGATCCCGCTGTGCTTAATGACGTTAATGCCCCTAGCGCGTCAGGCTGATAACCACCGCCAGAAAGAAAATCTAACAAACCTGACAATCCATTAACAAGAGACAGTGCGACACCTTCTAATGCAGATCCTTCAGGTATTTGACGTAAAAAATCGGCTGTGTTCGAACCCTTGTTTACACCGGCGACCGTGGTGACAGACGCAACTAAGTCAGGGCGAACCGATGCCACATAACGAATAGTTGGACCGCCATGACTATGACCGATTAGATTCACTTTTGGAGAGCCGCTAATGGCCACAATGTTCTCTATCTGAGATATCAATTGCTCACCGCGAACTTCCGTATAATTTGTATTACTAACTTGTGTCACATAAACCTCTGCACCATCGTTACGAAGGTCTGCAGGGATCTTATACCAGTATTCAATGCCTAGGATTTCATCAAACCCCAATAGGCCGTGAGCCAATACAATAGGGTATTTTGTTTCAGTGTAAGTGGACTTAAACCATGAATCCCAGAACCAGGCATGGCTTTGCATTGCAAAAGTCATGGCGAGTAATAAGGTTAATCTTTTTATTATTATCATTATTAGTATCTTCCTTACCCTAAAAAGCTAACGCTGATTGGGTGGTGAAAATGCAGCGCATTAAATTCTTTAATGTCGCTAATTATTTAGCCATTCACCATAACCGGAATGATGAATGTACTAAGGGCCAATTAATTAGAGTGCTTACTCTAGAAAATGATTATAGAGCAAGCTTTGCAAAGTCCATTGGTCAAAAAACGCCCTATTTTAGCTGTTTTAAGCCACGGGTTATTTTTTTAAGTGAACACTTGTTCTTATTTTTTTTATTCACACAGGATCATTTGTGAATAAGTGTGGGGATAACCAGTTGAATAACCAGCACTAAAAATGACTTTATTGTTTTATGCACAAACTTAAAAATACAGATATTTATAACTTTTTCCTTTAAATTCAGTGTGTTAAATCAAATATAGTATAATTATCAAACAAAAAATCATGTGGCGCATTTTACCCCCAGAATCTGTGCATAACTTTGTGGATCAAGGGCAAATAGGTTCACACACCGCCCTGTGAATGAGCCTTTCAGCGAAGTGATTACTTTTTGAGCTAGCCATAAAATTAACAATTGAAACCGCTAGACATTTAAAAAAGAGGATCAAAAAACACAAAAAAAGCCAACTTTAACAAGTTGGCTTTCTAATTAGATAAAAATCAAGGGGGGATTTAATTCTTTTGAATGGCCTCGATTAGGCGCTGTATTTCTTGTTTGGCTAATTCATCTTGACCCACCACCGACAAAGCCCTTCTAGCAGTTTGTAATGCCTGTGAAGATTTCTCCTGTAGCCAATACAAATAACTTAACCGCACATAAATACCGGCATCACGGGTGGCGATTCGCTGGGCTCGCTCTAAATAAATTTGGCAATTTTGTAGGTTGTTTTGTGAGAATGCTTGATCCGCTTGTTGTAATAAAGAACCATGCGCACCACTTGGATAGTGATTATTGCCTTGCAGCTGCAAGCCAAGCCTATCGTCGTACCAGTTAGGAAGCTCATCAAACACTTCACTGCTCAATATAGCGGTTGGATGATACACCGGGGTGGAACACGCAGATAAAAACACCACGGACAACAGTAATATGTATTTCATGTTCACTACTTAATTAGAAATCTTGCGGTTGCATTGATCGTCTTCTCTTAGCTTACTCGCCAAATAGCTTTGACCACCATGCTTTACCAGGCTTGGATTGACAGTCCGTTGTCTGTACTGGTGTTTTACCATTTATGAATGGGAATTTCATTACACCAGGGCAATTTTCCTGACTAATGGCTCCGGTTTCCACATCAACCCAGTGTTCAACTATATTTTCTGTGGGCAAAGGAAATAACGGCTTTAAAGGCAGGTCTTTAAACGTATGCGCCCAAATTCTCAATGCACCACCTGCGCCTGTGATCGGCATGGTTTTATTGTCATCACGCCCAACCCAAACAACCGCCAGCTTATCTCCACTGAATCCTGTAAACCAACTGTCTCGTTGGCTATCACTGGTACCAGTTTTACCTGCCAGATTTAAGTTTTTATCAAACTGGCTATTTAAAAACCGAGCTGTACCCATTTTTACAACCTGCTGCATGGCCTTTTGAATCAGGTAGGCAGGTTCCGTTTTAATGGTTTGTTTTACTTCATAACCATATCGACTTAGCAAATCACCCTTTGACGTGGTCACCGCCCGAATGGCCTTAAGGGGGGTTTTGAATCCAGAAGCTGCAATGGTTTGATACATTTGCGCAACGTTGAATGGTGATAGCTCAAAAGCACCTAATACGATGGATGGGTACGCGGGTAATTTTCTTTCGACACCTAAATCACTGAATGTTGAAACCACATTGGATAAACCCACATTCAAACCTAAGCGAGCGGTAGCCTGATTAAGCGATTTAGCCATGGCTTGATAAAGAGGAACTATGCCGTGACTTTTATGATCGTAATTCTGAGGCTCCCACACTTGCCCATTTGCACCCGCCACTTTTATGGGTGCATCATCGATAGGGGTGACAAAATTATATTGATCTCCTCTTAATGCGGTTAAATACACAGCCGGTTTTGCAAGTGAGCCAATAGAGCGCTTGGCATCTAGTGCTCTGTTAAACCCAAAGTATCTTGGGTTTCTGTCACCCACCACGGCTTCTACTTCTCCACTCTCTGTTGATGCCACCACCATGGCACCCTGTAATCCGTTTTTCTCTAATCGAAAATCGCGCTCAATATCTTCAAGACGTTTCTTCACGGCTTGTTCGGCACTGCGCTGAATAATAGGATCTAAGCTTGTATAAATTCGCAGGCCTTCACTCGTTAAGTCCTGCTCTTGGTAGTCACTGCGTAACTGACGACGCACCAAATCTAAAAATGCAGGATACTCAATTCGCTGATATTGTGTGTACTGCACCACATCTAATTCTCGCATGCTCCAAGCTTTATATTCGTATGGTGTAATTAGTGACTGACCTTGCATCACGCCTAAAACAACATTGCGGCGGGCCATAGCATTTTCAGGTTTACGCTTAGGGTTATAAACACTTGGACCTTTAACCATACCCACAAGCGTTGCAATTTCAGGCGCGGATAAGTTTTTAATGTGTTTGCCAAAATAGAACTGACTGGCTAAGCCGAATCCATGTATTGCTCGACGACCACTTTGACCAAGATACACTTCATTTAAATAGGCTTCTAAAATTTCATCTTTGTCATAGTGAAATTCAACCAACAATGCCATCAAGGCTTCTACGGCTTTTCGTTGTAGTGAGCGCTCACGTGTTAAGAAAAAGTTTTTAACCAACTGCTGGGTTAACGTAGACCCCCCTTGCACCAAGCCTCCTTTTTGCACATTCACCATTAACGCTCTTGCAATGCCTTTTGGGCTGATCCCCCAATGATCGTAAAAATCTCTGTCCTCAACACCTACAAGAGTTTTAAGTAACAAGTCTGGTGCATCTTCTAACTGTATAAGCAGTCGATCTTCATTATGCTTAGGATAAATTCCACCAATCAATAATGGCTCTAAACGTGCAATTTCAGTGGGTACACCGTCTACCCATAGCCCACTTATTACAGCTGAGTCGAATCGAATATGTATGCGAGCGGCTACTTCTTCTCCATCGTATAAGCGCACATAGCGACGGTATATATCGATTTCATTACCATCCACCATGTACTGCCCTGGCGTTTGTACATTGGGTACACGTTGATAACCTATTTGTTCCAGCTCTTGAATAAGATACTTAGGCTTTAAAGCCAAGCCGCTATATAGCTCCATTGGCCTTGCAAATACTTTTGCAGGCAGCGCCCAACGCTTACCTTCGAATTTATCGCGAACCTTGGCATCAAGGTAGGCCATCAACACGGTAAAGATTACAAGACCAACCAAAGACAGTTTAAAAAACCACCCTAGGTAACGCTTAAATTTTGATTCGACAACTTTTTTCATGGCGCAAGTATACCTAGGCACAACAAGAGCAGCCAGTTCAATAATGAAGGAGTGTTAACAAGGTTGTTTAAATATGTGGGCAAATAAAAGGATGGAGCCATAAAAAGAGGACTGTCAATAAGTGCGTCAGCCTTCTCCTTTATCATCGTTATGATTTGTGAAATCTAGTGATGTGTAAACTTCGACTCGGTTACGTCCATTCTTTTTAGCCAGATACAGAGTGTCGTCTGCCGCTTTAATTAACTCCCCTATGGATTGCGACTGGCTTGAAGCAATGTCAGCAACCCCAAAGCTTGCGGTAAGATGAATGTCTTCATGCGCACCACTCACAGGGGCTTCGGCCAAACCATAACAAACTCGCTGCATAATTTTTTCAGCTTCCAATAAAGGTATGTCAGATAAGATAATGACTATTTCTTCACCACCGTAGCGCGCGATTAAATCTCTTTTTCTAAATTGATAGGCTCGTAAATACGACCCGATATGAATCAAGCACTCATCGCCTACCGAGTGTCCATATTGATCATTGATTCGCTTAAAATGGTCCAAGTCCATCATGACAACAGAAAGCGGTAAACCATACGTTGTGGCCTGACTAAACATTTCTTCTGAACGCAACTCTAAGGTTTGCCTATTATAAAGCCCCGTTAAATGATCGGTTTCTGAGAGCAGCTTCACATGCTGGTGTTGCAACCTAAGGTTATGAGTGTGTTTTTCAAGCTGTTGGTTTCTGGCTGAAAGCTCTTTCGTTTTAAGGTCCACTTCATATTGCAAATTTTCAGTGAGATGTTCCGCCACATCCAATGACCTTACAAACTTTGAAAGTTGAATTTGCGTTTGTATAAACAAAAATAGAATTAATGCATATTCTGTAATGAATAGGTTGTAACCTGCAAAACGTATTGCAACTATATCGTGCACCAATGCCAGTACTAATGGTATCGAGCTATACACCAACCCTCTAACACCCTTGGACTTTTGATACATAGCCCGTAATAAAATCGAAAGGCAAAAAATCACGTAGATTAATAAAATGACATGGTATGCCAATAAATTCTTAGTCATGACGCTAACAGGAATATTAAACGAGACAATCGCCACTAACATCAATATCCCGTACCCAAGCCATGTATAACGCTTAGAATGTTCAACTGGAAACAATACCAAAACAAAATGTGCAATGGCTAAGCCCGCCCACAGCATGTCTATGTATTCAAGCCGAATGGTGATGCTTTGAATATCATAAGGCATCAATAAAAAATCAATGTATGGAGACGCTAAAATAGTGCGAACAATCAAGGTAAATGTAAATACAGAAAGGATGAGAAGTGCAGGCTCTGATCGGCGTCGACTATAAAAAACAATATTCTGAATGGCGATGAAAAGCCCTATGCCAATAATTAAAACTTTTGCAGTTACATCCCATATGATATCTAGTATCACCTGGTCTCGTTCTACAATTTCTAACTTATCTCCTAAACCTGAACGCTCGACATTATAAGTGGACACATAGATAACTAAAGTGCCTGACTGGCTCTGCCTTGGTAATTGTACATAACCGGTTCTATGCCCATTTTTCTGCTGTTGCTTTGTTTGTCCGATTTGTCCATTTTCACCCAATAACAAGGGAGCAAAATCATCCTCTATCCACCAAACTTGCCAAGCATCCCGTGACCCCTTCAGGTAAAGGCTTGGCTGTTCAAATACAGAGGCTAGACGAGATATTCGAATGGCATAGGTTCCATACCCTTGGACAATTCCATCGACACGTTCTGCCACATGCTCATAGAAATAAGCAGGTAGCGAAACTGAAGGTAAATCACTTTTTTGATTAACAAAGTCCGATAATGGCGTGAATGCCATCCACTGACTCCCCCAATCTCCTTTTAAGCTTAATGCTCCATCATGGACAGATGACAAAGCATTCACTTCACGTAACGGAGCAGCATGAGATGTTGCCGCCACACTAAGTGTCATTAAGGTTTGAATTAAGAGAAATACTAAGTGCCGCAAAACAAGATTCACTGCTTTTTTGTTTGAGTAATCCCTTAACTATAGCCACTCATTAAAAAATAGGCGGTAATAATTTGAGATGACTCACCCTGGCCTAACCCTTCCATATGTGTAAAACGTCCGTTCTAAAACATTCCCTTCAACGCCAATAAACACCCTTTGTTAAAAATCCTGTAAACTGCATTAATAAACACAATCCTTTAATGACATTTACAACTAATAATAGAGACAGATTAAATGGCTAAGTATCACGTATACGGCATTGGTAATGCACTGGTTGACCAAGAATTTGAAGTCACTGATGCCTTCTTTGAAGCGAATAAAATTGAAAAGGGCATGATGACCCTGATCGAAGAAGATCAACAACACAGCTTATTAGATGCCCTAACCACTGAATTTGGTGTTAAAAAGCGCGCAGGTGGTGGATCAGCTGCAAACACCATTTTTGCAGCCCAATATCTTGGCGCTAACACCTTTTATAGCTGCAATGTAGCCAATGATGAAACCGGCGATTTTTATGTTAAAGATCTAACTGAAGCAGGAATTGATACAAACCTTGGCAGTGATCGCATAGACGGCGTAACCGGTAAATGCATGGTAATGATCACACCCGATGCTGAACGCACCATGAATACCTACCTTGGCATTACCGCTAACTTTGGTATTGAGCACATCAACCAAGACGCCCTTAAAAACAGCGAATACCTATACATCGAAGGCTATTTGGTCACAAGCGACACAGCCCGCCCTGCAGCGATTGAGTGCAAAAAGATAGCTGAAGCTAACAATGTTAAAACAGCTATGACGTTTTCAGACCCTGCTATGGTTCAATTTTTTAAAGACGGCATATTAGAGATTCTAGGCACTGGTGTGGATCTTTTGTTCTGCAATGAAGAAGAAGCCATGATCGTTGCTGGCACTGAAGATTTTGACGCTGCAAAAAACCATATGAAAACCTTGGCCAAATCTTTTGCGATTACACTGGGTTCTAAAGGTGCTCTAGTGTTTGATGGTGAAAATGAAATCATGATTGCTCCTCACTCTGTTAACGCTGTGGACAGTAACGGCGCGGGTGATAATTTTGCCGGTGCCTTTATGTATGGCATCACTAATGGATTAAACTTTGAAGAAGCCGGTAAGCTTGCCAGCAAAATCAGCTCTGAAGTTGTTAGCTGCTTTGGTCCACGCTTAGAAGCTAAACGTTATAATCAAATTAAAGCGGAAGCTTAATTGCAGGCGTGTATATAAATTTATACACGTTTAATAACAAAAAAGGCCCATCATCCGATGGGCCTTTTTTTGTGGGCGAGGATTATTTAAAGGGTTATTTTCTCGCTTTGATCTCGTCCACTTTATCCATTAAGTGTGCAATATGCGGTCTATTTTCACGAATTTCTTCTGATGTCAGACCATCAAGTTCATGAGGGAATACTAACCACTCGTCACTCTCGTGAATATAATAATCCGGTGTGCGATCCGTTTTGTTGTTCTTTGGTTTAAAGTACGGGGTTGCTACACGAATTTCTGGCGTATTCTTTTTACAGGCTTTCTTTAAATCATGAATGATTTTTTCAATACTTAGTCCACTGTCGTGCACGTCATCAACAATTAATAAGCTATCTTCCGCTTCCAATCGTTTAATCAAATACGTCAAGCCATGTACGCGCACTTCCTTGCCGCGTTCACCAATGCCTGTATAGCTTGATGTACGAATCGCAATATGGTCTGAATCAACGCCTAGCACATGCAATAACTCTTGAACCGCAATACCCACTGGAGCACCACCACGCCAAACGCCTACGATGTAATCTGGGCGAAATCCACTTTCATGAATCTGCAAGGCCAACTGAAAGCTATCCTCAATAAGTTGGTCAGCGCTAATAAATACTTTTTTCATGTCTTGTACCTCTAAACCTGTAAATAGCATAGCCAAAGTGAGGCTACCCTGCTTTACGTAACATCCAAATACCCCATGCAAAGCATAATATTATGGGAATAAGATTCGCAAATAACGGGCCGATGCCCACTAATAATCCAATGGGGCCTAACAAATCAACCGCAATTTTATAAACCAGTCCGACCAATATGCCGCTGAATAGTCGCTGCCCCATGGTCACAGACCGCAGAGGTCCAAATATAAAACTGATCCCCACAAGAACCAAAGCAATGGTGCTCAGCGGTTGTAATAATTTTTTCCAAAATGCCAGTTTGAATTCACCGCCACCTAAACCCTGCTCATCTAAATAGTTGCCATAACTATAGAGCGTACTGATTGCCATATCTTTGGGTTCTTGTGCCACAAACTTCAAACGCTCTGGGGTCAATTGTGTTTCAAAAATACCGGAAGGCGTTTTACTGACAATCGTTTCAAACGCTGTCACTTCTGTGCGGCTTACCTGCTCCATTGACCAACGCTCGCGCTGGTACAAGGCACGCTTGGCATGGGTTAACGAAACCAAATTGTTCTCGTCATCAAACTCGTAAACCGTTAAACCATGCAAGACTCCGTTAGGTTCGATAGCACTAAACCGCATGTAGCTATTGCCTTCACGATGCCAGTGGCCTTTTCCTTCGTTGCTTACTGCCACTTCTCGTCCCAATGATATGGTGCGAAAGTTGGTGGCCATGCGCTCTAGATCGGGAACGATGTACTCGCCCATAACCAAGCTTAACGCCATCATGATGGATGCCGCCTTCATAGTACTCACCATGATGCGATGCGTACTCACTCCTGCTGCACGAATAGCGGTGAGTTCGCTGTGTGTTGCCAACCCTCCTAATCCAGCCAAGCAACCGATTAACGTAATCATAGGGATCATTTCGTAAAGACGAGTAGGAGCTGAAGCCGTCACATAAAAAAGCGCATCGGTAAACGTATAAGTCGCTCGAATATTGTCTAGCTGATTCAGTAGGGCAATGACAAAGTCCAGCATGGCCAAAACTAACAGCACCGCCAATATGGCGTTTAAAACAGAACTGCGAATATGAGCATCAATTTTACGCATGATCAGCACCTGCTTTGTTCGCGTATTCTAACTGAGCCTTTTGTGCATTCAACCGACGCTTTCGACCATGCCACTTTAATACAATGCTTGGCCAATACATCAGTGCTAAGCCTATTGCTAAGAAAATTCCGTGTAGCCACCACAACCCCATCCATAATGGAGTATCCCCTTGCTCCATCCACTTTCTCGCTGTAATTAAGGTTGTGTAGTAGACCATGTAAATTACGATGGCAGGCATCACTTTGCCGTAACGGCCTGCTCTGGGTTTTACATGGCTTAATGGAAAGGCGATAAAAACGATAATAGGAATTAATAAAAACAGTCCAAACCGATAATGTAAGCGTGCTTTATACACTCGGTGTTTTTTATCAAGCAATGTCATGGTACTGACGGCTTCGTAACGCGCTTTTTTTGCAACGCTGCTTTCTTCCGCTATTTTCACAGAGTAGCGATCAAACGACATGGCTTCAAATTCGGCCTGCCCCGGCACACCGCTAAAGCGTTTGCCATTACTTAGCTCTAGATATCGGCTGCCCGATTTTTCACTGACTGATAAACGGCCGTATTCTGCAAGAATGAGGGCGTTACCATCCGCCATAAACACTTTTTGCATTTCTTTTCGGTCAGCTGATAACTTCTCAGAATACGATACCTTGCTGCCACCTTTACCCAGCGCATTGAATCGACCAGGCGTGATGAAGGAAAACTCACTTTCTTGCTGTTGCTTTTGCAAGTAAGTATCTAATTTATTAGCCGCTGTCGGCGCTAGGTATAGGCTTAAAAAACCTATGATTAACATCATGACAAATACCGGGGCCATGGTAATGCGGAATACTTGTTTAGGACCAAACCCTGTGGAGGCCAATACCGTCATTTCATTTTCGCTGTACATTCTTCCGTACACCAACAAAATAGAGATATAAAAACCCAATGGTAGGATCAGCTGAAGAAAACCAGGACTGTTATAAATAATGGTATAGAACACGGCTTCAGGAGGAATCACCCCTGCAACAGCATCATTAAGATGCACCACCAAGCGCGCACTGATCACAATCAACATAAGAATGCCGGTAATCACAAACGTCGATGTCAGTAATTCACGTAAAAAATAGCGTGTGAGTATCAAAGAATAACCTTACAAATTTAAAGCATCATTAAAACGTCAGCCCAATTGAGCCTCTCGTTAAGAAACCCAGAGAGACTCTGGCAAATTCGGCTTTTTCAAGTAGACTCAGCATTATCCCTTAAAATAATCTAATGCACTAGAAAGGAAGCCTTTATTCCTAAAATAAGTATAGGGATTGATCAACCAACGGCTTTCTTACAGTGCCCTACCCAATAGCGGAGTTTACATGGAATTTATCCTTACCCAATCAAGTGTATCTGAATATTCTGGCCAAGCCATTTTACTGCCTATTCTTAGCGAAGGCGCTCAAACAGCGGCTACCTCAGAAATGGACAAAGCGCTGAACGGATTCATCTCTCAGCTAATCGAAAATAAAGACCTAAAAGGCAAGCCAGGTGAAACCCTTGTTATCCCTCAGGCAGGTGGCCCTCGCCTTATTTTAATTGGCATGGGTAAAGCCAATGGTAAAACCGGTGATTTTACAAAGTCGGCTCAATCAGCGGCAAAGGCGTTAAAAGGCAGTGCTGCTAATGAAGGCATCATTGATTTATCAAATATCACCGTTAACAATAAAGACCAGCACTGGATAAATCGTCAATTAGCTCAAGCATTTCAAGACAGTCTTTATCGCTTTGATGAATGCAAAAGCAAAAAAGAAGACGCACCCGCTGCAAGCACCATCAAATCTTTAACTGTCGTGGCAGACAATCAATTCCAAAATGATATTTTGTTTGGTCAAGCTGTCGCTAAAGGTATGGCGTTAACCAAGAAACTTGGAGACCTACCACCTAACGTTGCAACACCCTGTTATCTCGCCGACGAAGCTGACAAATTAGCTTTATTAAGTAAAAAAATGACGACGTCTATTTTAGATGAAGACAAAATGGAAGAACTTGGTATGGGTTCTTTTTTATCGGTATCTAAAGGTTCAATTGAACCTGGCAAGATCATTTGCATGGAATATAAAGGCGGAAAAGAAGGCGACGCCCCTCATGCACTTGTTGGTAAAGGCATTACCTTTGATACCGGCGGCATCAGCTTAAAGCCCGGTGCAGGTATGGACGAAATGAAATACGACATGTGTGGGGCCGCTTCTGTACTGGGCACCATGCTAACCATTATTAACCTCGATATGCCGATTAACTTTGTTGCCATCGTCGCTGCTGCTGAGAATATGCCATCAGGTCATGCAAGCAAGCCTGGTGACATTGTGACCGCAATGAATGGCACAACCATCGAAATTTTAAATACTGACGCCGAAGGCCGCTTAGTATTGTGTGATGCTTTAACCTACACCATTGAAACGTTTAAACCAGCCAGTATTATGGACATCGCCACTTTAACAGGTGCTTGCATGATGGCATTAGGCGGAGTGAATTCAGGAGTGTTTACAGAAGATGATGCGCTTGCACAAGAAATTATCGAAGCCAGTCAAGACAGCTGTGACCCAGCTTGGCGCTTACCACTTCAAGACGAATACCAAGAGCTAATAGACAGTAACTTTGCTGACATTGCTAACATTGGTGGTCGCTTAGCCGGAGCCACTACTGCAGCATGCTTCTTATCTCGATTCACTAAAGGCCAAACATGGGCGCATTTAGATATTGCGGGCACAGCATGGCACAGTGGCGGTAAAAACAAAGGGTCAACAGGACGACCTGTACCACTGCTGGTTAATTATTTAGCCAATAAAATCGCTTAATTAATCATTAAGTAATCAACAACAAAAAAGGGTGATTTATGGTCACCCTTTTGTTATTTCACTGAGTAATATACAGCCTCGGATTCGCATGTTTACTCGGATTTATTTAAAGCGTCTAACTTGTAATAAATACCTGTCGCCACCGAATTAGCATAATCTTCAATATTTTCGTATTGCATTTCTTTTGCGTAAGCAGCCAGCTCTTTCACCATTCCATTTAGCTTCTCTACTTCTTCGTGGGTACGACCACAGCCATCACAATGAGTACCTTTTTTTGTGCAACCACCATTACATGGACGATATTTCATTTCAGCTCCTAACATAGATTTATATGTCTATATTAAGTGCTTAATACACAGGCGCATTGATAAACATCAAAGAACCTATAATCACTAATGAGCTAAATTCGATCTGGGATGAACCTCAGGCTTGCTATCCGTTTCAATGATAATAATGGTTCCTGATGGATGTTTGTTTTGATTACCTTCTCCTCTGGGTATGGGTATGCCTATTCGTGCACTGCAGGCAGAAACTAAAACCAGAATAAGCACCGCTACAAAATTTTTAACAAGGCTGTACTTCATTAATTTTTACTCGATAAAATCGATTGTAATTTTTTAACAAATTTCTCACCTACTTTTTGGTAGCCCAAAGAGTTCAAATGAATGAAATCTGCCCAGTATTTTGGATCTTGCACTTCATTGCGAATATCTAGGTGGTAGAAACCAATAATATTTTTACCCGTCTCAGCCTTATATAGCTCAGGTATTCTCTGCACTTCATCATATAAAGAATCCAGCATCAGCTTTATAAATTCAGCTCTTTCAGGGTGTACACCCACTTTTTCATCGTTAATCGGGTTAGCTGGCCAACCAAAATCGTCCAATGTTTTATGTAAATTAGAATCACTTTGCATGGTGTAGCTACCGACATCTTTTATGTCTACACCCACAACACTCAAACCTTTTTCAATCCAAGGCAGTTTCGAAACCCCTAACAATTTTTCGATTAACCAACCCACATCTTTCATATCAAACTGTGTCGTCGTGCCTCTGTAAACTTGTGTGGCATAAGCGTAGCTATGACATAGGATGTTTGCTTTAGGTGAAAACTGATCTCGATATAAAATGGCTTGTAAATAAAATTGAACGATTTCAACTGCAGCCGCACGAATCACATCAAAGTCATAGGATTTATCCCAGCTGCTTGCATACGTTTGAATACCACCGTGACGCACAGCGTTTACCATGTCATTTCCGCCAGCACTTAACATGATGCAATCGAGATGCTTGCTCACCGTTTTATTTTGCAAAGCTGTATACAAGGTTTGCGATGGAAATTTATCTTCCCAGACGCCATCACACTTATCTGGTGTTTTTGACGCTAGCTCTTGTGCGTGATCTCCACTTCTTTCAATACGCAGAAATATGCCATCTAAGTCATCATCACGACTCACAAAATCAATCACATTGGTTTTGCTATCCATTCCAAAGTTTTGTAAGCCAGTGGTATATCGCAATAAAACGCCTAATACATCGGTTAAACTTTTTACTGGGTAATCAAACCAAGAATCCCCTTCACTGATAATAATAGGCTTGTTTTTTACACCTGGTGCCCATGATGGCAGCTGGCTTACCTGCCACTTGTTTCTGGCTACCAGCTTCTCGTATTTCTTTATATTACGAGCGTAATCGATATCTGCAGAAGCCATACTTTTTCCTTACAAAGAGCGTTAGGGCTCACGCTATCAGGATACTTAAAAAGGTCAAGAAAGAAGAAAACGACCAAACCAAAAAACGAGCCTAAGCTCGTTCAAAAATTTAAAATATTCTACGATTTCACTTCAGGAGGAAGATGCGTTTCAAGCCTATGCTGCATATCTGATACGACTTCTTCGTAATAATCGTGTCCAAACTCAAACGGTAATGATTTTTTGTAGTGCGCGATATCCATTATTTCTAAGTTTGCTCGTATGGTTTTAAACACACCCGGTAGTTTATCCCCGGGCGCTTGAATATGATGCAGCCCACCACTGTAAACAAACATGACTTTTCCCGTTTGTTTTTTCTTTAGAATATCCGCTACGCCGCCGCGCACCGTCATGGTATTTCCATGTTTATCTAATCCGCTGCGTCGCTTCATTCGCCCTTCAGGCAAAATGGCCACTAGGGATTCTTCATCAACTAAACCCATGAAGTTTTTCCATGACTCATCTCGATTTCGACTAATGGGAACCAGCCCAGGAAATAAGCCGTGGTATATTTTTCCCACAATGGCTCGATCGTTTAACGTAATATCGGCCCCAGGCGCTAAAAGATCACCACTTAAACGCCACAATATGTGCAGCGGTACACCACCCACAAAGATCGGCTCCCAAAGACTGGTATGATTTAAAAAAACCAACAAGCGAACATCCTCAAACTGATCGAAGTTTTCATCGCTCAGCCAGCGATACTCAAAGCGGTACAAAGGAAAGCAAATGAGCTTAACCAAGCATAAAAAGAAAAATCGTATTAAACGTACCATACAGCTATCAATTGTTATCGTTTAGGAAAGGGAGGCTTTGTACCTATTGAGAACAAGGCTGTCTATGTGGGTTCACGCAAGTCACATATATAACCAGAGCTCTAGCCTTAAGCTTAGGGCCTACGTATAATCTTTGCCAATCCACACGTTAAGACCCTTTGTTATGACCTCCATTGATTTTTATATATTAGGTGCCACCAAGCAGCTAGATCGCTTAGATTTTGTCTGTCGCCTAGTGGAAAAGGTATATGGCGAAGGTCGCAAGGTGTATCTACACACAGAAAATGAAAAACAAGCCATTTGGTTAGATAGCCACCTGTGGAAATTCAAACCTGATAGCTTTATTCCTCACAACATCATTGGTAATCCGGAACAACCCGAAGCTCAAGTCCAGATTGGCTGGCAGGATCATCCCGCTCATCATAATGATGTACTGGTTAACCTTAGCGGCCCAATCCCTACCTTTTTTAGCCGGTTTGATCGTGTTTTAGAAGTGGTGATTCAAGATGAAGCTGTGCTTGAGCAAACCCGTAAGCACTACAAGTTTTACAAAGATCGCGGCTACGAAGTGACTCACAGAGATTTACGCGGCTAGGACGCCACCCCACCTAATTCTTTGTTTTAATTGAAGTATTCTAATATCGGTTGCGCATTTAAATTGCCTGACCGCTTGTTTTCATCTAATCTTGCGCCTCCTCAAATCAACCTAAGGAAGACTCAATGCTAAAGCTCATCCCTATCGGAGCTTTGTTGTTGCTGGGTGCATGCGCTCGATTGGACCACGTCCAAATCGGCGATATTGATCAAACTCAAGGACAACTTACTCCAATATCCGTAAAAGTTAGCGAAACAGCCATCGAACTTGCCGTTGTCGCTGGTGCGGCCGCAGAACTTGTTAAAAACTCGAAGCATAATCAGCAGTTGCGAGAGATTCGTGACATTTTAGCGCTTATGAACATGGGGCCTCGTACAGGTAACCCCGTTTTTAATGATGAATATGCTCAAAATGTTCTCTTCAACCTGCATCAGCAGTGTACAACGGGCAACATCACCGGCATCCGAAGTATTCGTGAAGCCAAAGGTTTCGGCCCTGTTAGTGGCGAAATAGTGCGCATTAACGCTTTCTGTATTTTATAAGGACACCATCATGATTCGATTAATAACTTCTGCAATTGCACTTCTGGTTCTTTCTGGCTGTGTATCATTAAACTCTGTTTCTTTGACTCAAATCCCAAGCGAGAAAGGTCAATTAATCAACGCTGAAGCCCATGACTGGGTATTTTTAGGATTCACAACTCAAAATGATTTTGTTGATGAAGCCGTCAATAGCCTTAAACAGCAATGTCAAAATGGAAAGCTAACGGGTGTGCTTACTAAGCACCAAACAACCGCTTACGTATTGATGTTTAAACGTGAAGTGATCGCCAGCGGCTACTGTAAAAAAGCTTAGGAATTGACCATGAAAAATTATTTCCTTCTGTTATTAGCTGGCAGCCTATTAGTTTTACAAGGGTGTACACACAGTATTCACCTTGTTCACTTAGATGGCTTTGGCGCAAGCACACCTAGCGTAAAACAATCACAGTATGTTGAAGCAAAGACCGAGCAAACCGTGTTCTTATTCTTTGCTTTTGATACAAACTATGTAGAAGAAGCCCGTACCAAACTGGAATCTCAATGCAATGGCAACCTAACGGCTGTTAGCACGCAATTTTCCACTTCTCACGGCTTTTTACACTGGACCAATAAAATCCTAATGAAAGGTGTTTGCGTTAAAGCTTAACGTAAAATCTCAAACCGCTGCCCGGCTTCAAAGCAGCGGTTTGATCCTAAAAAGTCACTTCCTTCCTCCTTAACAGCAAACCTACCTACGCCCCCAAAAAACCGTTATAATAGCCGCCATTTTTCAGCTCTGAATTTGGTGTAACGCAATCATGGCAATGGATAAGACTTACCAGCCCCACGAAATCGAAAAATCCTGGTATAAAACCTGGGAAGACAAAGGCTATTTTGCCCCGCAAGGCGGCGATGAAAGCTACTGCATCATGATTCCACCACCAAACGTCACTGGCAGCCTGCACATGGGTCACGCCTTTCAAGACACCATCATGGACACCCTTGTTCGCTATAATCGCATGAAAGGGAAGAACACCCTTTGGCAAGCGGGCACCGACCACGCGGGCATCGCCACACAAATGGTGGTTGAGCGTCAATTAGCGGCTCAAGGCATTGATCGTAAAGAGCTTGGCCGTGAAAAATTCTTAGACAAGGTATGGGACTGGAAAGCCGAATCTGGCGGCACCATTACCAAACAGCTACGTCGTATGGGCACGTCGGTTGATTGGACCCGTGAGCGCTTCACCATGGACCCTGGCATGAGCAAGGCCGTTGAAGAAGTATTTGTACGCCTATACAAAGAAGACCTAATTTATCGTGGTAAACGTCTTGTTAACTGGGATCCGAAATTGCACACCGCCATTTCAGATCTTGAAGTTGAAAACAAAGATAAAAAAGGCCACATGTGGCACTTCCGCTACCCATTGGCTGACGGCCTAACAACCAAAGACGGCTTAAACTACATTGTGGTTGCCACTACTCGTCCAGAAACCATGCTGGGTGATACTGGAGTTGCGGTAAACGCAGAAGACCCTCGCTACAAAGATTTAATTGGTAAGTTCATTGAGCTGCCATTGGTAGGCCGTCGTATTCCCATCGTTGCTGATGAGCATGCTGACATGGAAAAAGGCACCGGTTGCGTAAAAATCACTCCCGCCCATGACTTTAACGATTACGAAGTGGGCAAGCGCAACAAACTGCCAATGATCAACATTTTAACCTTCAACGCTGACATTCGCGCTGAAGCACAAGTGTTTAATACCAACGGCGAAGAAAGCACCGATTACCCAACTGAGCTGCCAAGTGAATTCGCTGGCATGGAACGCTTTGAAGCCCGTAAAGCCATTGTTGCAAAACTGGATGAGCTTGGGTTATTAGACGAAATTAAAGACCACGATCTAACCGTACCTTACGGCGACCGTGGCGGCGTAGTGATCGAGCCAATGCTGACTGACCAATGGTATGTGCGCATAGAAGAACTGGCCAAGCCTGCTATTGCAGCAGTCGAAAATGGCGACATTGAATTTGTGCCTAAGAGCTACGAAAACATGTACTTCGCTTGGATGCGTGACATCAACGACTGGTGCATATCTCGTCAACTTTGGTGGGGCCACCGAATCCCAGCTTGGTATACAGATGACGGCCAAGTATTTGTCGGTCACAGCGAAGAACAAGTGCGTTCTGAAAATGATCTTGGCGCTGATGTAAAACTGCGTCAAGACGACGATGTATTAGACACCTGGTTCAGCTCTGCGCTTTGGACATTTGCCACGCTGGGCTGGCCTGAAGAAACCGACGACTTAAAAACGTTCCACCCTACCGATGTATTGGTAACGGGCTTTGACATTATTTTCTTCTGGGTTGCCCGAATGATCATGATGACATTAAAGTTCACTGGCGAAGTGCCTTTCAAAAAGGTTTACGTTCACGGTTTAGTGCGTGACCAAGAAGGCCAGAAAATGTCTAAATCAAAAGGAAATGTATTAGATCCTTTGGATATTATTGACGGCATAGAACTAGAAGACCTTGTGACCAAACGTGCAAGCGGCATGATGCAACCACAAATGGCTGCGAAAATTGAAAAACAAACTCGCAAACATTTCCCTGACGGTATCGCGTCTTGCGGCACCGACGCATTGCGCTTTACCTTCATGTCTTTGGCTTCAACCGGTCGCGACATCAAATTTGATATGAGCCGCTTAGAAGGTTACCGCAACTTCTGTAACAAGCTTTGGAACGCAACACGCTTTGTTATGGAATCTATCGGACAAACAGATGACAAGGCCCTTAGCCAAGCTGAAATTGATGACATCAATAATGGAGAAGTTGAGCTTTCGCTAGCGGATCGCTGGATTGAGTCTCGCTTACAAGAAGCACAAAAAGAAGTGATTGATGCGCTAGATAACTACCGCTTTGATCACGCGGCACAAGCTCTGTATGACTTTGTATGGAACGAATACTGCGCATGGTACTTAGAACTTTCAAAACCTGTGCTTTGGGATGAAAACTCTACTGATGCGCAGAAACGTGCGGCACGTAAAACACTGGTTCACACACTGGAATCTATTTTGCGTTTGGCCCACCCAATGATGCCTTACATCACTGAAGAGATTTGGCAAACCATCGCACCGATTGCAGGTACATTCGGCAAAGACGGCGCAGGCGAAACCATTATGCTGGCCAGCTACCCAACCGTAGACGAAAACCAAATTGATACCACGGCTGAAACGGATATTGATTGGTTAAAAGGCATCATCACGGGTATTCGTAACATTCGCGCTGAAATGGGCATTGGCCCAGGTAAGCCTGTTAAGTGTTTATTCCGTAACGGCAATGCAGAAGACCAACGCCGCTTAACCGCCAACAATAACTTCTTAAAGGCCATGGCCAAACTAGAAGAAATTACTTGGCTGAACGAAGGCGACGAAGCTCCATTATCTTCAACTGCACTTGTTGGCGAGATGGAAGTTCTGATTCCAATGGCGGGCAACATTGATGTGGCCGCTGAAGTTAACCGCTTATCTAAAGCCGTTGAAAAGAATCAAAAAGAACTGGGCCGTGTGGCAGGTAAACTGAGCAATCCCAAGTTTACTGACAAAGCCCCTGCTGAAGTAATCGAAAAAGAAAAAGCCAAAATGGCTGAATTCGAAAGCACAGGCAAAAAACTGCAAGAACAGTTGGATGCAATTAAAGCGCTTTAATTAACTGCTAAGTTAATTAACTAACCAATAAACCCGCTTCGGCGGGTTTTTTATTGCCTTATCTATCAATACACATTTTATCTC
>ERZ1027231.109-NODE-109-length-46592-cov-245.589209_pt1 | contig 46592 bp, 38 predicted proteins | sample MGYA00520866_ERZ1027231 | MGnify/ENA primary metagenome ERZ1027231 (study PRJEB33311, sample SAMEA4378411) | marine metagenome | biome: Marine biome; feature: Fjord; material: Water | collected 2014-07-20T08:00:00Z/2014-07-... | depth 75 m ...
GGCTTTCAACAGAGCCTTGAACGATTGGGATGATCGTCTTTTGCAATTCGTGCAACTCAAATGGCTTATGCAGCACAAAAAGGGCGCCCGCTTCTTTTGCTTCTAGAATGAGGCGGGGGTTTGTTTCGGTAGTAACCAGCCCAATTTTTAAGTCGAGCTCTCTGCTTTGTACTTCTTTAAGCAACTGAATGCCATTCATATTGGGCATATGCCAGTCTGTTATCACAATATCTGGGTGCCAGCTCTCGATCACCTTAAGAGCTTGAATGCCGTCTTCTGCCATCTGAAAATCATTATCTTGGTATCCAGCTTTACCTAGACTCCGTTTGATAATGGTTTGCATAGCAAGACTGTCATCGACGATTAAAAACTTCATTATCGGCAAATTTACCCAGATTAGACTTAAATGTAAGTATAGGTGCTGAAAGGCAAGCCGTAGGCTATTCGCTAAAATAGCCGCTTAGTTGGCGATATAAGGCCATGGTGAATACGTTTTAGTATGAAGGTACCGGGATAAATACCATTTAGGGGCAGAATGAGTACAGAATTAATCATTATTTTAGAGCTGATAGCCGTTCTGGTGATTGTATTACTAGTCAGCGTCGTTGTGTGGCGAGATAAGACCAGTGAGGCCGCTGAGTTACGGGAAGTAAATCAAGCCCTGATGTCTCAGCTTGAGCAGATGCAAGGCGTACTGGATGGTAAGAATGAAACCCATGAAAAGGTCGCGGAATCGTTTCAAGATTTAGATGATGAATTAGATGAGCAAGTCACGACAACACTCGATAATGCGAATGCTAACTTAGGAGATATGGAAAAGTTAGTGATTGAGCATCGAGGGATCTTGACCGAGTTAGATGGTTTTTTGAGTCAATCTGACCCCGATGTAGGCAGTGCAAGATTAGAGATAGATAAACTTAAGGCATTATTAGCAACAACAGAAAAAGGTATTCTGGAATATAAAGCCCGTTTGAATAAGTCCGAAACCAGTGTTAAAAGTTTGAAAGGCAATATGAGGGAGTTATCTAAACAGATATTAACCATGAACAGCTTAGAGGTCAGTGAAGGGCGGTTAAAGCGGGATAAAACTCGATTAATGGACAGAATGAGTAAATTAGAAGACAAATATGAAAATGAAAAAGTTCTAGCTAAAAACCTAGAGAATGAACTTAAAACCAGTTTTAAAGCGGGTGAAGTTCAAGCCATGAAAGATGACTTAAGAAACACCGAAGAGCAGCTTAAACGCACCATGATTGAAAAAGCCTTTATCGAACAGCACTTCTTAGAGTTAGCTAATAATGCAGACCCAGAAGAACTTGATCGTGAATTAAAAAGGGTTAAACGGGAAATGCGCCAATTAGAGAAGGGAATATTAGATTCAGATTGATTGAAATATTATTGTCATATAGAGTCGCTAAAATTGTTAGGTCAATAAGGATTATATGATGCTATCTAAATTAAACGCAGTAACCGTTCTGGTGCTCTTTGTTACATCGTCGAATGTAAACAGTGATCCTGTATTTACCAGTGATGTCGTACTTTCCCTTGGCAAAGAATACTCTGTTAAAGCTTCTTTGTTGTCAGAGTATATTCAAAGCTATAACTTTAAGTGCCCTAACGAAATCAATGAGCTTCAACTTCGCAGTTTACTGAAAGATCGGTATGCTGATAATCAACTTAATATTATGATTGAAAGCGATAACCTAGATTGGCGTGATATATATGTCGAAGCCAGATCAGACATTACATGCTTAACAGATGGTATTGTTTCTAAAGGGTATTAATTTTAATGGAGTTTAAGACTCAGGTTCTGGTGGTGTTAAACTTGTCGGCAGTATTAACTTGAACGTTGAGCCCTGGCCTACTACAGAGCTGACATCGATGGTGCCTTGCAGCTTCATTGTTACCAAGTTATAAATGATGTGCATGCCTAACCCTGTACCGCCATTTCCTCTTTTAGTGGTGAAGAAGGGTTCAAATACTTTTTTCAAAACACTTTCTTCCATGCCTTTTCCGTCATCGCTATACGTTAATAAGACAAGGTCGTTAGCTTGAGTAACGGTTATGTTGATGCTGCCAGGGTCTTCAGGGGCATATGCATGGTTTAAACTGTTCATGATTAAGTTAGTGGTGATTTGAGAGAAGGCCCCCGGAAATGTATCAATCAAAATATTGTCTTCACAATCGAGTAATACAGCAACCTGATAGCGACGTAGATTAGGTTTGAGCGTGTAGATGGTTTCTTCTAGGTATTCTTTTAAATTAATTGTTCGCATTTCATCATGGCTTTGATCGGCACTGACTTGTTTAAAGCTGGTCATGAGCTCACTTGCGCGATTTAAATTGGCCGTTAATAAATGCAGGCCGTCTGAAAATTGATTAATAAAATCTTCCATACTGGATTTTGTTAATGTGCCTTCAGAAAAACTATTTGTCATCTTTTTCAATTCATCTTCAACATGGCTGGCACTTGTTTTAGCCACACCAAGTGGCGTATTTATTTCGTGAGAGATACCTGCAACCAAACCGCCAAGAGAGGCCATTTTTTCACTTTCTACTAACTGTGATTGCATAGATTGCAGCTCGTTAAATGATGACTCTGCTTTTTCTTTTGCGCTGGTGAGAATACGATCGTGTGTTTGCTGCTGTTGCTGGGCTTTGTTGATGGTTTTATTAAGTGTGCCTATCTCGTCTTTGCTTTCCCAGCGTATGGGCATGACCGTTCCATCAACTTGAAACGTTTCTATGCTTTGTGTCATTTGCTGCAAAGGAATCACCACCCATCGCCTAAACACCCAAAAGACACTAAAAAATACGGTAAGCAGGGCGAACACAGCCATGGGGATACGGCTCCATAAAATAAATTTCAGGCGCTCGTTATCCAGCTCAATTTTGTAAGAAACAATAATCACACCGATATACAGCTCTTCGTATACGATGGGTTCACTGTGCAGAGTGATGCCTGTTTCAGCATGCTGGCAATCTTGGGGGGATGATTCTTTTAAAGACGCGTCAGAGATGAGTTCGATGCATTGGATATAGGGGCTGACACTATTCTGTTTTAAGTAACTGCTAATAAATTGCTGATCAAGGTTCCAAGTAGGTATGGCCATGACCTCGGCCAGCTGTAAAATTTGCTCTACTACCCGTGTTTGCTGTGTTTGGTTCAGGCTTTTTGTCTCAAGGTAAACTAGGGCGCCAGCGTATATCACACCCGCCAATAGAGCTATTGGCAGTGATATATAGAACAAGCGCCTAGCTAGCGAGGTTTCAGCGGTCAATGGGGCCAAAGATCCAACCTATTTTTAAAGTCATTCATGGGGTTTATCTATCCATAATTTGTCTTTCTATAATTAGATAAGGTTAGGCACAAAGCCGCTTCTAGGCAATATTGAGGGTAAAATTCCATTTATATTGTCTAACAAAAGGACTGTAAGGGTGCATTGCGCCAAAAATTGAGAGTAGAATGGGGACAGATACAAATATTGACCTCAGTATAAAAATAAAAAAGGCAATTTCATGAATCAATCGTCTCCTCTTTCTGTTGTGGGCCAGTTATCTGGCAAACAAGTTTTCATTACAGGTGTTACCGGTTTTCTTGGTAAAGCAATCTTAGAAAAATTGCTTCGCGAAGTGCCTGATATCGGCAAAATTCACATACTCGCTCGTGGTAATAAAAGACAATCGGCTCAAGAGCGCTGTATGGCGGGCGTGTTTGGATCCAGCTTATTTGATGTGCTAAAAGAACAGCATGGTGAGCAGTTTCAGCGCTTCATTCAGAATAAAGTGAATGTGGTAGAGGGTGAGCTAACAGAACCCTTATTTGGGCTAGAAAGTACTCAATTTGCAGGCATAGCCAATCAGCTAGATCTGATCATCAATTCGGCGGCCAGTGTTAATTTTCGAGAGGCCATGGATCAAGCTCTAAAGATTAATGCCCTCAGCCTGAACAATATTATCGCACTCGCCAACTATACAACTCATGCAGACCAGGCAACGGCTGTTATTCAAGTTTCAACCTGTTATGTGAATGGTTTTAATCAAGGCACCATTCTAGAAGAAATAGCGGGCTCAGCATCTGGCTTAATTAAACCCATAGGTGACGGTACCTATGATGTGGCATCAGTAATCGCATCGATCCAAGAAAAAATTGATGTCATCGGAACTCGCTTTGAGAATGCTGAATCGGGTCGTAAAAATATTAAGTACGAAGAAGCACTCATTCAACTGGGTATCAGCGAATCTCGCCATTACGGTTGGAACGACACCTATACATTCACTAAGTGGATGGGTGAGCAACTGTTGCTTCAGGGGCTTGGGCAGGAAAACTTAACAATTCTTAGACCTTCAATTATTGAAAGTACCATTTCTTCACCAGTTGCAGGCTGGGTAGAAGGGGTTAAGGTGGCTGATGCTTTAATTTATGCCTATGCCAAGGGTCGTGTAAATATATTCCCTGGAGATGATAGTGGCATCCTAGATGTGATTCCGGTTGATCTAGTCGCTAATGCTGCTTTATTAAGTGCCGCAGAGTTATTGAATGATGGCGAAGGCTTTAGGCTCTATCAATGCTGCAGTGGCAGTACAAATCCTATTTTATTGAAAAACTTTATTGATCACCTGGCTTCGGCTTCAAAAGAGCAGTACCAGTCGTTACCTAAGTTATTTGCGGGTAAGCCAAATGAAAACTTTAAAACAGTCAGCACCAAGAAATTTGGTGTGTATATGACTGCGCTAAAAATGTTTACCTGGGTAAAAACCATATCAGGCAGAGTTCTTGGTTCGAACAGTGCCAGTAAGCTAATGGCAAAAGTGAATACAACAGCCAGTTTGGCGGTGATATTTGGTTTTTATACAGCTGCCAAGTATCAATTTGATAGCCGCAAGCTTGAGCGCTTACAGTCTCAATTTTCGAAAGAAGATCAATTACTGTTTAACAGTAACGCCAACTGTTTCGGCTGGGAGCATTACTTGAAAAACATTCATCTACCGGGCCTTCACAAATATGCGCTTGCAGATAAGCCAAGTTTAGTGAAAGCACCAGTCGAAAAAGAAGCGCATAAAAAAGCGGCGTAGATTGATCGCTATAAAAGGTTGGATTATGGGTTATTAATAACTCAATCAATAACCCCATAAAAAACAGGAGTTGATCTCCTGTTTTTTATTTTATGCCTTCAACGGATTCTATTGAAAGCACTTCAATTTGAATTTGTTCATCGTTTTTCCAATACTTCCATGTGACATTACTGTTACTGAGTTTGGCTCCATAAATTCTAGTGGGGTCTACCTCATGAAAAGCGGGCCTTGGGTCTAGCCCCAACACTTGCTCCACAAACTCCTTACTCTCACTTCTTTCATGTAGCTGCATTAACGATTGTTCAGTAAATGTGACTGGCATAGTTTCAGGTGCGTGCTGCGCAAAAGGATATTCAGCGTTAAGTATTTTATCGCTGTAAGGTACGTAAGGTTTCACATCGATGATAGGGGTGCCATCAATTAGATCGATACCGCTGACGCTGAGAGTGACACTAGCTTGCCCATTTATTGGCGTAACATTTACAGAGTCCAGTTTAACAACGGACAAGCCCAAGCCATTTGGCCTGTGTGTGGCTCTTGTGGCAAATACCCCCATTTTTTCATTGCCGCCTAATCTGGGTGGCCTGACTTTGTTTTTCCAGCCTTGGTCCACGCATTGGTGAAAAATGAACTCTAACCAAATATGAGAGCAGTTTTCTAAGCCAATGACAGCATCTGGATGATTAAAAGGCGCAACAAATTTAATGGTGCCTTTGGCTGATGGAACAAGTCCACTTTGGCGAGGGGTGGCAAATTTTTCTTTGTAGCAAGATTCAACAAATGCCACGGGTGTGATTTCAAATTTCATGTTTTGCATTTTAAACAGGAACTTCAGCCAGAGCCATTAAAACTTAGAATGGATAAAAGATATTAGAAGGCAGCTGTATAAAATAAGCGCCCATTAAAAAGCCGTCTGTAGACGGCTGTTTCAGTTTGAACGGTTTCAGGTTTTAACGTGAAGGAGTTAGTCACACAGTTCAGGCTCTTTTTGCTTTTCGCCCACTACAACCTTGTTACGGCCAGTATCTTTGGCCCGGTACAGTGCGTCGTCGGCTCTTTTTAACAGTGCATTATGGTTGTCATCACTGTGCAGTAGGGCAAGCCCTGAGCTAACGGTCGCTTGTAAAACACCTCGGTCGGTCTCGATGCACAGATCTGAAATCCCCATGCGAATGCGCTCTGCAATTAAGCGAGCATTCCCAATGTTCGCATTGTTCAATAACACCACAAATTCTTCGCCGCCGTATCGAAAGCATATATCGGTTTGCCTGATACACTGCTGAATCGTATCAACAACGGCCTTGAGCACTTCATCACCAACTAGATGACCAAAGGTATCGTTTATGGCTTTAAAGTGATCAAGATCCAGCATTAACAAACTCAAATCATAATCATGGCGTTTAGCCAATTCCATTTCACGGGTTAAGTTGTCGTCTAACGCAATTCTATTACCAGCCCCCGTTAAGGGATCTTTAAAGGCTTGGTCTAGTGCTGCGCGATACCGCATGGCATTCCGTAATGGGTAAACCAGGGTGCCTAATAGGGCCTCTATGTTTGCTAATTCATGCTCTCTAAACCGGGTATTGCGAAAAAACGTGATATCCCCCAACTTTTCACTTTGCGCCTTAAGCTGATAGTTAGAAGAGTGAGGGCCTTTGTGGCCAATGCTGAAATCAATATTGTTTTCAGCGTTACCAAAATGCAGGCCATCAATAAGTACGGCCGCTGCAATTTCTCGTTGGAAAATGGTTAATAGCTGTTGGTAGTCAAGAGTAGTTTGTAGAAACGTGGCCAGACGAACCAAAATATCACTTTTGATTTGCGGCTTGGCAGCAAGTTCTGAATACGGTGTTAGCTTGTCATTCTGTGCTGCTGAAAAATTTGAAACCTGAGTCGCCATATTAGGGACCTCAATAAAACTATTTCGACAGAAGTGAGTAAGCGATATGTGTGCCAATAAGTGTAATTGTATTTATATCGTTATAAATCAGGTGGTTAGCAAGTCTGTGTAAGTCTGTGTAAGTTGCCGGCTTTAAATTGACACTTATAAGTGGTTTAAAAATTCCTTAAGTGACGGAATTTTGAATGTAAAAGACACAAAAATAGAACGGGTTATTGGCACTTATTAGCCATAGCGCAAACTTAGTCGGTTAAGAGTGCGCTAATTAGGCAGATAATTAACGAGTAAGAGGAATGGTAAGCGCTTCACCATTAATGTGGCGGCTTTCTGCCCCCATAAGGTAAATATAGTCGGCCACAAGTTCTTCGGCTGGTTTGATATTACCAGGGTTTTCAGCGGGGTAGGCTTCAGCACGCATGGTGGTGCGTGTGGCGCCTGGGTTAATGGAGTTACTGCGAACATTGCTCACATTCTCTAGTTCTATGGCCATGGTTTGCATTAAGCCTTCGATGGCGAACTTGCTTACCGCATAAGCGCCCCAGAACGCCTTGCTTTCACGGCCCACGCTAGAGCTGGTAAACAGCATGGACGCGTCGTTAGGAGAGGCCTCCATTACTGGTAGTAACGTACGGGCCATAAGGAACTGGCTATTCACGTTAATGTTCATCATTTTATTCCATGTCTGCCAGTTGTAGTTGGCAATAGGCGTGCGAGCGCCCAGCATGGCGGCGTTCAGCAGTAAGCCATCTAAACGACCAAACTCATTACCGATCATATCTCGTAGCTGAAAATAGGCTTCTTCAGGGGCGGTTTCTAGATCAAAAGCAACGATCACAGGTTGCGGTAAACCTTTTTCCATAAAGTCGTCATAAATTTCATTTAGCATGTCTTCAGTGCGGGCCAGTAATATTACCGTGGCCCCTGACTCGGCAAACCCATAAGCAGCGGCTTTGCCAATACCATAGCTAGCGCCTGTCACTAAAATGACGCGATCTTGAAGGGTTTTGGCTAGTTCAGTCATAGCTTGTTCCATATGTCGTACAAATAATTAAATGAATGCCTGCCGTTATCGGTCAGGGCTTGCCGCTTGCGGCGATCGGTTTGCTGATCGCTTATTTATTCGGGTTTTAAAAGTGTCATTAGCAGGCGTGTTAGTTCTTCACTGGTATTGACCGTCCAATCCGCTTTCCAGCTGGACGCTTCTTGATCGTTATGAACATATCCATAGCCAGCCGCCACTGTTTTCATGTTGGCATTTTTACCCGCGTCGATATCGCGTTTGTGATCGCCAATGTATAAACAATCTAGCGGTGAAACGTTAAGTTCTTTACAGGCTTTTAACATTGGTTCTGCATGGGGTTTTGGATTGTCTACGTCATCGGCGCACACCAATGAGGACAGAGAGGTATCCAGTTTTAATTTACCCAAAAGTAATTCAGAGAAGCGACGAGGCTTGTTGGTCACAATACCCCAGGGGATTGTGTGTTCGTTACACCAGCTTATTAGTTGATCCAGAGAGTCAAATAAGCGGCTTTCACGGCAGATATTGTCTGTGTAAATGTCTAAAAACCGTTGCTTCTTTTCTTCAAAGCCTTCATCGCCTTCTTTGATATTAAAAGCAAGACCCACCATGGCTCTGGCGCCATCACTGACCACTTTACGGATCTCAATGTCCCGCAGTGGAGGTAATTGGTATTCAGCCCTCAGATCGTTTAAGCAAACCATAAAGTCGGGGGCGGTATCAATTAAAGTGCCGTCCAGATCAAATAGAACGGCTTTGAAGGTGTTTGGAGTAGTCATTTTAATTCAATAATCTAACGGGTTACGATGGCTTAATGGTTTGCATTAAATAATTAACGTCTGTATCACGACTTAGCTTGTAGATTTTTGTGATCGGGTTGTAAGTCATGCCTGCCATTGCACCAATGGTAAGGCCTGAGTTTCTAGCCCATGATGCAAGCTCGCTTGGGCGTATGAATTTTTTATATTCATGAGTGCCTTTAGGCACCATATTCATTACATATTCGGCCCCGATAATGCCCAGTAGAAAACTTTTTGGGTTACGGTTCAGGGTAGAAAAAATGATTTGCCCACCGGGTTTGCAAAGTTTAAAGCAGGCATTAACGATGGATACAGGGTCGGGAACATGTTCAAGCATTTCTAGGCAAGTGATGACATCAAAACTAGCAGGTTGCTTCTCAGCCAGTTCTTCAACTGGAATCACTTGATAGTCGATACTAAGACCACTTTCTAAGGCATGAAGTTTTGCTGTGGTGATGTTGGCTTGGCCCATATCAATAGCTGAAACAGTCGCACCGCGTTGGGCCATGGCCTCGCTTAAAATACCACCACCGCAACCCACATCTAAAACGGTTTTACCGGCTAGCTGCACATGTTCGTCAATAAAATTGGTGCGTAGAGGGTTGATGTCATGCAGGGGTTTAAATTCACTTTCTTTGTCCCACCAGCGGGTGGCAATGGATTCAAACTTTGCAACTTCGGCGTGATCAACATTTGTCATGATGTGTACTCTAAAACTTTAAATTCTGTGCGATTAAATTCTTTACGATAAAATAGTATCGCTTCATTTTGCCTGAATTTTGTGTGCCCATTGCTGAGCTAGCTCAACAAGTTGATCTTCATTCATATGGCAAAGCTGTTTATTTTTAACTTGTAGCTTACCCGCAACCCAAACATGGTCTACTTGATTTCGAGTGGCGGTGTAGACGATTTGAGATATAGGGTCATAAACTGGGGCGCTGGCAATGTCATTTAAATCGATTGAGATGAGATCGGCTTGTTTGCCAATTTTAATCGAACCTATTTCATTTTCTTTACCCAGTGCTTTAGCACCGTTAATCGTAGCCATTTTTATGGCTTCTAAAGCGGGAAGGGCAGACGCATCTTTAGCAACGGCTTTTGCAATTAAGGCTGCTGTGCGCATTTCACCAATCATATCTAAATCATTATTACTGGCACTGCTGTCGGTGCCAAGAGCCACGTTAATGCCGGCTTTTTGAAGCTGATTAACCGGACAAAACCCGCTGGCTAATTTTAGGTTTGATTCAGGGCAGTGAATAATATGTGTGTTATGTTCTTTATATAAAGCAATGTCAGATTCAGTGACTTGAGTGACATGAACCGCTTGAACATCCGGCCCTAAAATATTCAGCTTAGCTAGGCGCTCTGATGGGCGCATACCTGTTTTTTCGACGGCATCCGCCACTTCAAATTCAGTTTCATGCAGGTGTATTTGAATCGGAATATTAAGTTGGTCAGCAAGGATACGAATATTGCTTAGGGGCTCGTCGCTCACTGTGTAGGGGGCGTGTGGGCCAAATCCAATGTTGACCAGTGGGTGATGCTTGAAATGGTTGTGGGCAGTGACGATTTTTTCAATGTAATCATTTGGCCCGCTGCCGTATGGGGTTGGAAAGTCCAGTACGGGGCCGTAACAAATGGCGCGCATGCCCAAGGTCGCAGCTGTATCAGCAGATACTTCAGGAAAAAAATACATATCGCTGTAACAAGTGGTGCCGCTTTTAAGCATCTCTGCAATGCCAATCTTTGTGCCGTCCGCTACAAATTCGGGGCCGACCCATTTCCCTTCTGCTGGCCAAATGTGCTCTTCTAACCAAGTCATTAAAGGCAGGTCGTCTGCCATGCCTTTAAATAAGTTCATGGCGGTATGGCCGTGGCAGTTAATAAGCCCTGGCATTAATACTTGTTTCGGTAGATCTATTTGTTCAGCGTTTGGGTAGGTGCTTTTAGCTAAATCAGAATCCAAAATGTTAATAATCAGGTCGCTTTCAATCACAACACTTTGACCGCTTAATATTTGTCCATCTTCAACAGTGAGAAGCCATTCAGGGTTGATGATGTATGTGTTATTTGCAGCCATATTTGGGTCCAATTAAGATTTTTTGCTTAAAATTTGATCGCATTTTATCAAAGGCAGTGCAGTATAACGTAATTACCGTGTTTTTGGCCCTTTTGATTGGAGCTAATGCATTGATTTGTGGTAAAGTTCTTGGCTTTATTTGGGTCCATCTAAGAGCTTCATTATTCCAATTATTAAACGGATTAAATGAGACTTTATACGGCTCTTAGAAGATAACAATAACGCCTGGATTTAGGGCGAACAAAAGGGATACCTTCATGGGTGACTTGAGCAAAGAAATCCTACCGGTCAATATTGAAGACGAGCTGAAACAGTCCTACATGGATTACGCCATGAGCGTAATTGTGGGTCGTGCTCTTCCTGATGTACGTGACGGTCTTAAACCTGTGCATCGCCGTGTTTTACACGCAATGAATGTACTGGGTAACGATTGGAATAAAGCCTACAAAAAATCCGCCCGTGTGGTGGGTGATGTAATTGGTAAGTATCACCCGCATGGTGATAGCGCGGTTTACGATACGATTGTTCGTATGGCTCAGCCATTTGCTATGCGATATATGCTGGTGGATGGTCAGGGTAACTTTGGTTCGGTAGATGGCGATAGCGCTGCTGCAATGCGTTACACCGAAGTAAGAATGAATAAAATTGCTCACGAAATGCTATCCGATATCGAGAAAGAGACGGTAGATTTTGTGCCTAACTACGATGGCACTGAGCAAATCCCAGAAGTACTGCCTACAAAAATTCCTGCATTGCTTGTAAACGGCTCTAGCGGCATCGCCGTTGGCATGGCAACAAATATCGCGCCTCATAATTTAACAGAAGTGTTAAATGGGTGTTTAGCCTTAATTGAAAACCCTGATATCGACATCGATGGTTTGATGGAGCACATAAGTGGTCCGGATTTCCCAACAGCGGCCTTGATTAATGGCCGTGATGGCATTGTTGAAGCTTATCGCACAGGTCGTGGGCGCGTTCAAATACGTGCACGTCACCATTTCGAACTAGACGATAAAAACGGCAAAGAATCCATTATCTTCACCGAGATCCCGTACCAGGTGAACAAGGCTCGCTTAATTGAAAAAATTGCAGAGCTTGTAAAAGACAAAAAAATTGAAGGCATCACCGAGCTACGGGACGAATCTGATAAAGATGGTATGCGTATCGTTGTTGAATTACGTCGTGGTGAAGTGCCAGAGGTGTTGTTAAACAACCTGTTTGCACAAACTCAACTACAAACTGTATTTGGTATTAATACGGTTGCCTTGGTTGATGGTCAGCCAAAAATTCTTAATCTTAAAGACATGCTTAAAGCATTCGTACGTCACCGTCGCGAAGTCGTGACACGCCGTACCATCTTTGATTTGCGCAAAGCACGCGAACGCGGACATGTGTTAGAAGGCCTAGCGGTTGCTCTAGCCAATATTGATCCAATCATTGCTGCTATTAAAGCTTCACCAACTGGCGCAGAAGCAAAAGAGAAATTAATCAATACGCCATGGATGCCAGGCGAAGTGGCTGACTTGCTAGAGCGTGCAGGTGAAGACGCGTGTCGCCCAGATACACTAGATGAGCAATATGGTCTTCGTGATGGTCAGTATCATTTGTCGCCAGTTCAGGCTCAAGCCATTCTTGATATGCGCTTACAAAAGCTTACTGGCTTAGAGCATGAGAAGTTATTTGACGAATACCGCGTTAAGGTTGAAGAAATTGCTGGATACTTAGAAATTTTAGCTAGTCCTGAAATTTTGATGAACGTTATTCGTGAAGAACTAGAGGCGGTTAAAGCTGAGTTTGGTGACGAGCGACGCACTGAAATCGTTGAGCACAGACGTAACCTGACACTAGAAGACCTAATCGCTGAAGAAGACATGTGTGTGACCTTGTCTCATGGTGGCTACGCTAAGATTCAACCAGTTAAAGAATACCAAGCTCAACGCCGTGGTGGTCGTGGTAAGTCTGCTTCTGCTATTAAAGATGAAGATTTCATTGAACACTTATTAGTGGCAAGCAGTCACGATACGATTCTATGCTTCAGTAACCGAGGTAAGGTTTACTGGCTGAAAGTGTTTGATATTCCAGTTGCATCACGCCAAAGCCGTGGCCGTCCGATTATCAACTTACTGCCCCTAGAAGCTGAAGAGCGTATCACAACGATTCTCCCTATTCGCGAATACACTGAAGGTCACTACATCTTCATGGTGACAGAGAAGGGTACAGTTAAGAAAACAGATCTAACTGCATTCTCTCGTCAGCGCTCAAGTGGTTTGATCGCTCTTGAATTGGATGACGACGACACGCTAATGGGCGCAGCCATTACAGACGGCACCAAAGACATCATGTTAATGAGCAACGCTGGTAAAGCTGTGCGATTTGCAGAAGAGCATGTTCGTGCAATGGGTCGTACGGCTCGTGGTGTTCGTGGCATTAAAATGCAAGATGATCAAAAAGTGGTATCACTGATTATTCCGGAAGAGGGTGGTTCAGTATTAACCGCCAGTGAAAATGGTTTTGGTAAACGAACAGCTGTGACTGAATTCCCAACTAAAGGCCGTGGTACGCAAGGCGTAATTGGTATGGTAATCAGTGAGCGTAACGGTGCTCTTATCGGTGCGGTTCAGGTTCAAGAAAACAATGAAATCATGTTGATCAGTGATCAAGGTACCTTGGTTAGAACACGCGTAAGTGAGGTTTCAACACTTGGGCGTAATACTCAGGGTGTTACCTTGATTAAGGTTCAGGAAGGTGAGCGCCTAGTGGGTGTTGCTCCGATTTTGGATGCTGATGAAGATGACTTTGCATCTGCTATTTCAAGTGATGAAGATGCAGGTGAAACCACCAGTGAAGATTCAGTTGCAGCTGATGGCCCAGCGGTAGATGAATAAGGATATCGATTAAATGAATCAACCAACTGACTTGAATTCAGTGCAGCAAGCTGGGCGTGACGCCCAGTTTGCCGATGACGAAATTAATTTATTCGACCTGGTCAAGGATGTCGTTAATAACCTTCATTGGCTGGTTGGTATAACAACTCTTTTTGCTATCCTAGGTATTACGTATGCCCTGAAGGCAACACCGGTTTATGAGGTGCATAGTAAAATAAAACCCGCCTCTGAGAAGTATCTTGCTCAGTTTAATGCTCCAGAATTAGCTGGTGTTTATAAATTGAATGCAGGCAATGCTTATATTCAGGCTGTCCAAGCATTATTTTCGCAAGCGTATCGACGAGACTTTTATAAATCGAAGGTCGATATACTGAAGGGAGCGGGCTTTTATAATGAAAACTTTTCTTTTTCGCAGAATTATCAACAGTTTAATGAATGGATGTCTTTAAGCGAGTCGAACGATAAAAAAGACGCTGAAAAGTTCTTAAGTATTAGCTTGAAATTACCAAACCCAGAGTTGGTAACATCTTTGTTGAATTCATATATTGATTACTCCATGGATCGTCGTTTGCAGGATATAAATGACGATATACAGGTAAAGCGCTTATCTCGTCTTAAGAAGTTAAACTATGATGCAGATTCATTGCGTGATGCTTATGTAAATAATAAGACTCACCGCAAGCTCACTCTTGATGAGGCTAGGTCAATTGCCATTGCAGTGGGTCAAGTGGATCCTGTTTATGCAAAAAGTGACATATTAGGCAGTTTTAAACCGCCTTTATATATGTATGGCAGCAAGGCTTTGGAGGCTGAAGAGCGAGCCATGGAAAACCGTGGAAAGCTTGCAGAGGCACTTCCTCATGGTGAAGAGCATTTTATTTCTGGTCTACCGGCGATTTTATTTGATATTAAAAAGCTAGATGACATAAAAATTGACTATTCAAAAGTAAAGTTGGCAGTAGTTGATGAGCCAGCCCTAGAGCCACTAAAACCTATTAAACCCAAAAAGCTTCTTATTGTAATACTTGCGACTATTGTTGGTGGCTTTATTGGCTTAATGGTGGCATTGGTTTTAGCAGCATATAAGCGATATAAAACTGAACTGAAATAGTTTTTTTGAATAAAGATTAAAGAGAAAAGCGGCTTATGACTCGCGTATATAATTTTTGTGCTGGCCCAGCCGCACTGCCTACAGAAGTATTAGAAAAAGCATCCGGCGAAATGCTAAATTGGCAGGGTAAGGGGCTTTCTGTGATGGAAATGTCTCACCGTAGCCCTGAATACGTCTCTATCGCTAAGCAGGCTGAGCAAGACCTTCGTGATCTATTGGTCATTCCTGATAATTACAAAGTGCTTTTCATGCAGGGTGGCGCAACCGCACAATTTGCAATGATTCCTATGAATCTTCTGAGAGGCAAGACAACAGCTGACTACATTAATACGGGTCAGTGGTCTGTAAAGGCCATTAAAGAAGCGTCTCGTTATTGCGATGTAAACGTGGTTGCCAGTTCTGAAGATAAAAGCTTTACCTATGCCCCTAAGCAGTCAGACTTGAACTTAAACCCTGAGGCCGCTTATGTGCATTACACACCGAATGAAACCATAGGCGGTGTCGAATTTGACTATATTCCTGATACAGGCGATGTGCCCTTGGTGGCCGATTATTCTTCGAGCATCTTAAGTGAAGAGCTGGACGTGTCTAAATTTGCATTGATTTACGCAGGGGCACAAAAAAATATTGGTCCCGCTGGTTTGTGTATTGTGATCGTTCGTGATGATTTACTTGGGCAGGTTGTAGATGGAACGCCAACAGCAATGAACTATCAGGTAGCAGCGGATAATGGTTCTATGTATAACACACCGGCCACATACTCATGGTATCTGGCTGGTTTGGTTTTTGATTGGTTGAAACAGCAAGGCGGCGTTAAGTCGATTGCTAATATCAATCAGCGAAAGGCAGAAAAGCTATATAGCTATATTGACGCAAGTGGGTTTTATGCAAATCCTGTGGCTCTTGAAAACCGTTCAAAAATGAATGTACCTTTTACATTAAAAGATGCCGCGCTAGATAAGGTGTTTTTACAAGAAGCTGAGGCGCAAGGTTTGTTGAATCTTGCGGGGCATCGTAGTGTAGGCGGTATGAGAGCCAGTATATATAACGCTGTAACTGAGCAGGCTGTAGATGCCTTGATTGAATTTATGAAAAGGTTTGCGGCTAGTAATAGCTAGCGGTAGGAGCGTGCTTGCACGCGAAAGATAAATCAAATCCGTGCATATAAAAAGAACGAATATGAGTGAAGAAAAAGAATTAGGTGTACTAAGAGATCAAATAGATTCAATTGATCAGCAAATACACCAGTTAATTAACCAGCGTGCGAAATGCGCCCAAAATGTGGCGCACGTCAAAGAAAAGTACGCGGGTGGTGAAAAAATTCAATTTTATCGCCCAGAGCGTGAAGCGCAGGTTTTACGTAAAGTAATGGATCGAAATGAAGGCCCTATCGCAGATGAAGATATGGCCCGTTTGTTTCGTGAGATTATGTCGGTTTGCTTAGCATTGGAAGAGCCTCTCAGAATTGCTTATTTGGGGCCTGAAGGCACGTTTACCCAGGCGGCAGCAACCAAACACTTTGGACATAGCGCTGTTGGTGTTGGCCAAGTTTCTATTGCAGATGTCTTTCGTGAAGTAGAGGCAGGCAGCTTTAACTACGGTGTTGTGCCTGTAGAAAATTCCACAGAAGGTGTGGTAACGCATACCCTAGATAGCTTTGCTCAAAGCAATCTTCAAATCAGTGGTGAGGTAGCCTTGCGCATACATCATCATTTTTTAAGTAATAGCGAAGAACCGGAAATTCGCAAAGTATATAGCCATCCACAGTCTTTAGGGCAATGTAGGCAGTGGCTTGATACACATTGGCCAAATATAGAGCGTATACCAGTTAGCTCAAACGCTGAAGCTGCCCGTTTAGCATCTCAAGAGCAGGGTGTAGCTGCCATTGCAGGGGATGCAGCGGCTGAGTTGTATGCTGTAAAAAAACTGGCCACCAGTATTGAAGACATGCCGGATAACACCACTCGATTCTTAATTATAGGTAAGAAGCTGACTGAATGCAGTGGCGATGATAAAACATCAATAATGGTAAGCAGTAAGAATGAACCGGGCGCCTTGTATCATGTGCTTGAGCCTTTTCATAAGTCTGGCGTGAGTTTGACTCGCATTGAGACCCGCCCATCTAAAACCGGTACATGGAATTATAATTTCTTTATTGATTTCGAAGGGCATGCTCAAGATAAAGAGGTTGCCGAAGTCTTAGATGAAGTTTCCATAGCCGTATCGGATTTGAAAATACTTGGCTCATACCCTAAAGCCGTTTTGTAAAGCGTGACAGCTGAATACAAGTGAATAAAGTAAACACATTATGACAATCGATTTTACAAAGTTAGCAGTAAAGGGTGTTCAAGAACTACGAGCATACCAGCCAGGCAAGCCTATTGATGAGCTTGCTCGTGAGTTTGGTTTGAAAGCTGGTGATATTGTGAAGCTGGCCAGTAATGAAAACCCAATGGGTCCAAGCCAGAAAGCTTTGGATGCTATCCAGTCTGAGTTTAAAGATTTAACACGCTATCCCGATGGCAATGGCTTTGAACTTAAACGTGTATTAAGTAAAAAACTGAATGTTACCCATGAGCAAATTACCCTAGGTAATGGCTCAAGCGACATTCTAGAATTTATTGTTAAGTGTTTTGTGTCGCAAGGGGATGAGGTAGTCGTCTCGCAGCATGCCTTTGCTATATATGGCTTGGTCACAAAAATGATGGGCGGCAGCATCATTCAGGTACCTGCTAAAAATTGGGGCCATGATTTATCTGCAATGGCTTCTGCGGTAACCGATAAAACGAAAATTGTATTTGTTACAAACCCAAACAACCCAACAGGCACTTGGAATACAAAAATTGAGTTAGAAGCTTTTCTAAAACAAGTGCCGCCTCATGTGATTGTTTTGTTAGATGAGGCGTATTTTGAATACGTAAGCGAGCCCGATTACCCAAGTGGCATTGATTATTTAAGCCAATACCCAAATTTGCTTGTCACTCGCACCTTTTCAAAAGCATATGGCTTGGCCTCGTTAAGAGTGGGCTACGGCGTGTCCAGTCCAGAATTAGCCGATTTAATGAACCGAGTCCGCCCTCCGTTTAATGTGGATTCATTTGCTCTGGCTGCTGCGGTTGCCAGTGTTAAAGACGAATCCTATGTGAGTCAAAGCAAGCAGCTGAATGATGAAGGTATGCGTCAGTTGCAAACGGGTTTTGAGCAGTTGAATTTGAACAGTATTCCATCGGTGGGTAATTTCATTTGTTTCGAGGTGCCTGGGCGGGCAATGGAAGTCTATCAAAGTCTGCTTGAATTAGGTGTCATAGTAAGGCCGGTTGCTAATTATGAAATGCCAAATCATTTACGAGTAAGTATCGGTACTCAAGCTGAAAACCAAACGTTTTTATTAAAGCTTAAAAGCCTTTTATCTTAATCGAGTTGTTATATAAATGAGTGTTTCAACTACGATATCAACTACGATAAATTTCCCGATTAAAAAGATAGCCATTATTGGTTTGGGTTTGATCGGAGGGTCTTGGGTAAAGGCTTTGCGCGAGCAGGGTGTGGTCGAGACCATTGTGGGCAGTGATCGCAACCTAGACTCAATGCAGTTTGCTAAAGCCCATAATATTATCGATGAATACTCAGTATCAGCCAGTAAAGCCGTTGAGCGGGCTGATGTTGTCATTCTGTCAGTGCCTATTTTGGCAAGTGCTGAAATCTTAAAAGAGATCAAAGGCTCGTTGTCAGAAACGGCAATAGTAACAGATGTCGGCAGTGTAAAAGGTCAGCTTGCTGAAGATATTAGGGCCATATTTGGTGCCGACCAAGCTAACTTTGTTTTGGGGCACCCAATAGCTGGCAGTGAAAAAAGTGGTATTACGGCTGCAGATGAAACCTTGTTTCAAAACCATAAAGTCATTTTGACGCCACAGCCAAACACAAGTGCCCATGCACTAGAATGTGTTCGCCAGTTATGGCAAGCAGCGGGAGCCGATATCGAAGAAATGTCAGTGGCTCATCACGATGAAGTATTGGCAGCGACCAGTCATTTACCGCATTTGTTGGCATACTCTTTAGTGGATACCTTGGCACACAGTCATGAAAATAAAGAAATTTTTAACTATGCGGCCGGCGGCTTTAGAGACTTTACTCGCATAGCCGCCAGTAACCCTAAGATGTGGCATGACATATTTACAGCAAATAAGCCCGCTGTGCTTGACGCCCTAGACTTGTTTACTCATGATTTGGCTTCATTGCGACAAGCGGTAGTTGAATCAGACAGCACCTCTTTGATGGGGGTGTTCACCCGAGCGAAAGTGGCTCGAGACCATTTTTCTAAAATATTGGCCCGCAGAGCCTATGTGGAACCTATGAAAAGCGAAGTAATAAATTATATTGCCCAACCGGGCGCAGCGGTAACCGGTACTTTTCGTGTGCCTGGTGACAAGTCCATTAGCCATCGATCAATTATGCTGGGCTCACTAGCCAATGGCACAACTGAAGTGACAGGCTTTTTAGAGGGGGAAGACAGTCTGGCAACCTTGCAGTCTTTTCGCGATATGGGGGTAGTAATAGAAGGGCCTCATCGCGGCCGAGTCACCATTCATGGTGTAGGCTTGCATGGTTTGAAGCAGCCGCCGAATACTCTTTATGTTGGTAACTCAGGCACATCCATGCGCCTTCTTTCAGGTTTGATGGCGGGTCAGAGTTTTGATGTGGAAATGACAGGTGATGAATCACTTTCAAAACGCCCAATGAATCGTGTGGCAAATCCATTGCGTGAAATGGGGGCTGAAATTGAAACGGCCGCTGAAGGTCGACCTCCAATGTTGATTAAAGGCCAAAATTCTATGGCAGGGCCTTTAAGTGGAATTACCTATACATTGCCAATGGCCAGTGCGCAGGTGAAATCGTGTTTGCTGCTAGCTGGCTTATACGCTGAAGGTAAAACCACTGTCACCGAGCCCGCTCCTACACGTGACCATACCGAGCGCATGTTAAAAGGCTTCGGTTATAACGTTGATGTGAATGGCGATACTGTGACGGTAGAATCAGGCGGCGAATTAACAGCAACCAATATTGATGTGCCTGCGGATATATCATCAGCCGCGTTTTTCATGGTAGCTGCATCTATCGCTAAAGGGTCAGACATTACGCTTCAGCACGTGGGCATCAACCCAACACGTATTGGTGTCATTAATATACTTCGTGCAATGGGTGCGAATATTGATGTACTGAATGAGCGTGAAGTGGGTGGTGAACCGGTTGCGGATATTCGTATTCAAGGTGCGCAGCTTAAAGGCATTAACATTCCTGAAGACCAGGTGCCGTTAGCCATTGACGAATTCCCCGCTATTTTTATTGCAGCAGCCTGTGCAGAAGGTACGACTGTTTTGACGGGGGCTGAAGAATTACGAGTAAAAGAAAGTGATCGTATTCAAGCCATGGTTGATGGCTTGGTAATACTGGGTGTTGATGCTAAAGGCACAGAAGATGGTGCTATTATTCAAGGTTTCGGAGAAAGTGGAAGCTTTGGTGGCGGAGAAATTGTTACTCATCACGATCATCGAATCGCCATGTCATTTGCTATTGCATCATTACGTGGATCTGCTCCGATTAAGGTTTTAGATTGCGCTAATGTAGCCACGAGTTTCCCTGGTTTTGTTGAATTGGCTCAAGGCTGTGGCATAAAAGTAGAGCAAGCCTAAGATTGATAGCTATTTTGGTGTGTGTTTTTTTGTGGGGTGTTATTAGTCTATGGCGTAATACACTTTTCGATAAAACATAAATGCACGTCGTTTAAGAAAATACAGACTCATAAGTTCGCTGAAATAAAGTCAATCAGATGCTTTATTGAGCCATTGATGTGTACATCTCAAAATTTGTAAAATATTAAAAGCGTGAGCAGAGCATAGCTGCTTACCAAAAAGGATTGAACATGACACAAGCTCCAGTATTAGCGATTGACGGGCCTGGTGGTGCTGGCAAGGGGACTATTTGCCAATTAGTTGCTAAAAAACTTGGTTGGCACTTGCTTGATAGTGGTGCGCTTTATCGCCTAACAGCATTGGCCGCCAGTAAACACGGTGTAGAATTGGATAATGAAGATTCTGTTGCCGTATTGGCTAAACATTTAGATGTTCAGTTTATTCCTCAGGATGAGGGGTTAGTACATACTATTCTCGAAGGAGAGGATGTGAGTACCGATATTCGAACTGAGCAAGTTGGGTCCATGGCCAGTAAGGTCGCTTCACTTCCTGCTGTGCGCCAAGCTCTACTTGAGCGTCAAAGAGATTTTGCCCAGGCTCCAGGTGTTGTTGCCGATGGTCGTGATATGGGAACGGTTGTATTCCCGGATGCGCCAGTTAAAATCTACTTAACAGCATCAGCGGAAGAGCGAGCAAAGCGTCGCTTTTTACAGTTGCAAGAAAAGGGTATGGACTCTGATATCGAAGTGATACTGCGTGACATACAAGAGCGTGATGATCGAGATATGAATCGTGAAATAGCACCCTTGAAGCCAGCTGTTGATTCGCTAGTAGTAGAAAGTACCAACATGAGCATAGAGCAGGTGCTAGACGTCGTTATGACTGAACTTAAAAGGGCGGATTTAGTATAAGTCTGCTTTAGGCTTAAGACAGTGGTTAATATAATTAGGTGTACTGGTGCATATTTAAAGTTTAGGCACCTAGTCACTTGCAAACCACTGAAAACTCAGTAAAATTCTGCGCTCTTTAGTCGCGTAGCTCAGTTGGTTAGAGCACCACCTTGACATGGTGGGGGTCACCAGTTCGAATCTGGTCGTGACTACCAAAATTTAGAAAACAAAAGGCATTGAATGTTTCATTCAGTGCCTTTTGTTTATTCGATATAAGTTGAAAAACTTAATCTATTTTTACGCTTGGATGTGTTCCCTGGGCGATGTAGGTGGCTGTACTTGGTAAGTACATTCGCGTCTGCATAAGCAAGGGAAGTGAGCATTTTGCCCGTTAGCTTTAATGTAAAGGCTGGGTCAAGCACTTAACCATGTGTGGCTTTGTAGGTCGCACCACTGAATAAGGACAATAGCATGCCTGTTATTACTCTCCCCGATGGATCAAAACGCGAGTTTGAATCCGCTGTCACTGTTTTAGATGTGGCTTCAGATATAAGTTCTGGTTTAGCCAAAGCCACCATTGCTGGCGTTGTTAACGGCGACCTTGTTGATGCATGTGAGTTAATTGAAGCAAACAGCACCTTAAGAATTATTACCGCAAAAGACGAAGAGGGTTTAGAGATCTTACGTCACTCTTGTGCGCACTTAATGGGGCATGCGATTCAGCAGTTATGGCCAGGGGTGAAAATGGCCATAGGTCCGACCATTGATAACGGGTTTTATTATGATGTTGATGCTGATTTTCCGATTAATGCTGAAGAGCTAAAGCAGCTAGAAAAACGCATGGCTCAACTGGCCAAGAAAAATTACCGTGTAGAAAAGAAAGTGGGCAGCTGGCAGTTGGCTCGGGATACATTTGTAGAGCGCGGTGAAGACTACAAAATTCAAATTCTTGATGAAAATATACCTAAAGACAGCACACCTGCCCTTTATCATCACGAAGAATACATAGACATGTGTCGTGGTCCACACGTACCTAGCATGAAATTTTGCCAACATTTCAAACTAATGAAGGTAGCGGGTGCGTATTGGCGCGGAAATTCAGACAATAAAATGCTTCAGCGCGTATATGGTACGGCATGGGCGTCTAAAGACGAACTGAAAGGCTATTTAAATCGCCTGGTTGAAGCTGAAAAGCGCGATCACCGTAAACTGGGTAAAGCGTTAGATTTATTCCACTGGCAAGAAGAGTCGCCAGGCATGGTATTTTGGCACGGCAAAGGCTGGACTATTTATACCGAACTTGAAAGATTTGTGCGCGAGAAATTATCACAGTTTGGCTACCAAGAAGTGAAGGCCCCTATGATTATGGATCGTTCATTGTGGGAGCGTTCAGGGCATTGGGATAAATTTGCAGATGGAATGTTTACCACCGAGTCAGAAAAACGTGAATACGCCATTAAGCCAATGAATTGCCCAGGGCACATTCAAATATTTAATCAGGGCTTAAAATCTTACAAAGACTTGCCACTTCGATTGGCTGAGTTTGGTTGTTGTCATCGTAACGAGCCATCAGGGGCGCTTCACGGCCTAATGCGCGTTCGCTCATTCACACAGGATGATGCGCATATTTTTTGTATGCCAGAGCAGATTCTAGATGAAGTTAACTCGTGTATCGAGATGATATTAGATACCTACAAAACATTTGGCTTTAAAGATGTGGCTGTTAAATTGTCTACAAGGCCTGAGCAGCGTATTGGCAGTGATGAAGTCTGGGATAGCGCCGAGAAAGCGCTAGCAGATGCGTTAAAATCCAGTGATTTAGATTTTCAGTATCAGCCCGGTGAAGGTGCTTTTTACGGCCCTAAAATAGAATTTGCGTTGACAGACTGCTTAGCCAGAGAATGGCAGTGTGGAACGATCCAGCTAGACTTCTCTATGCCGGGCCGTTTAGGCGCCCAATATGTTGATAATAACGGTGATCGTCAGACGCCTGTGATGATTCACCGAGCCATTTTAGGTTCGTTAGAGCGTTTTATTGGCATATTAATAGAAGAGCATGCGGGCCATATGCCAACTTGGTTAGCGCCTACTCAAGCGGTTTTATTGAACATTACTGATAATCAGGCCGAATATATCAAGAAAATCGAAGAAACTTTGTTAAAAGAGGGCATTCGAGTGAATTCGGACTTGAGAAACGAGAAGATCGGCTTTAAAATCCGTGAGCACACTTTACAGAAGGTCCCTTATTTATTGGTAGCAGGGGACAAAGAAGTAGAAGCCGAAATGGTTGCTGTGCGAACTCGTTCAGGTGAAGACCTTGGAACAATGAGTATTGATGCATTTATCAAGCTGTTAAAAGATGATGTTTCAAGTCGTGGTCAGTAGTATTAACCACAATTTTTAATTAACGGAGACAAAACAATTAGACGCGATAACCGAAATAGCCGAGCTCGTCCGGAAAAACCATCCATCAACGAGAACATCAAGGCTCGAGAATGCCGACTAATTAGTGCTGACGCAGAGCAGTTAGGCGTAGTGCCTATGACTGAAGCTCTTGCAAAAGCAAAAGAAGCACAACTAGATTTAGTTCAAATAGCAGATGGTGATCCGATCGTATGTAAGATCATGGATTACGGTCAAAAGCTTTATGAAGATAAGAAGCAAAAAGCCGCTGCTAAGAAGAAGCAAGTTCAAACCCAGGTTAAGGAAATAAAATTCCGTCCTGGTACTGAAGATGGAGACTATCAGGTCAAACTTCGCAACCTGATTAAGTTTCTTGAACATGGGGACAAGACCAAGATAACGTTACGTTTTCGCGGTCGTGAGATGGCTCACCAAGAGCTTGGGATGAAACTGCTGCAACGGGTCGAAAAAGATCTCGCCGAAATTGCAAACGTTGAATTACGTCCTAAGATGGAAGGCCGTCAGCTAACCATGGTGTTAGCACCCATTAAAAAGAAGTAGTTAGGTCAGTTTCAAGTGTTATCGATTTAAGCCCGAGCTAGCTCGGGCTTTAGCGTTTAACCACCTTCTGCTGTATATAAACCAATGCGAGTGAGATTTTATTAGCATGTCTAACAAAATTAAAAGTCATAGTGGTGCTGCAAAGCGCTTCAAAAAGACTGCAAACGGCTTTAAACACCGTCAAGCGCACCGTGCGCACATCTTGACCAAAAAGAGCACCAAGCGTAAGCGTCATCTACGTTCTCAGTTGCAAGTACACGCATCTGATGTTCCGTTGATCAAACGTATGCTTCCTGGCGTTTAATAATTAATTGGTTAAGAGGAGTTTAAAATGGCTCGAGTTAAACGTGGCGTCGTAGCACGCAAGCGTCATAAAAAAGTATTAAAGCAAGCTAAAGGTTATTACGGTGCACGTTCACGTGTATTCCGCGTAGCTAAGCAAGCGGTTATTAAAGCTGGTCAATATGCTTACCGTGACCGTCGTCAGCGTAAACGTCAATTCCGTGCTCTATGGATTGCTCGTATAAATGCTGGTGCGCGCATCAATGGTTTGTCTTACAGCCGTTTTATTAACGGTTTAAAAAATGCTTCTATCGAAATCGATCGTAAAGTATTAGCTGACCTAGCTGTAAACGAGAAAGGCGCTTTCGCTGCTCTTGTTGAAAAAGCAAAATCAGTACTGTAAGTAAAAGCTGACAGATCAACTTAATTTTAACGAATTAAGTTAGCAAGATACTCTTTATCTTGTAATGAATAGGGAAAGGGCTTTTAAGCGCTTTCCCTATTTTTATATCTATGGTTATCAAAATACATCATAGATTATGCATGAGTTGCATATTGGAGCGAGAAACACAGCGCTCAGCCATAACGGCACACACGAATTATCGATATAGCAGTAAAAAACAGCCGCACTGTTATAGAGAATTAAAGCGGTCAATTTTGGAGCAGGAAATTGGAAAACCTACAGAACCTAGTATCAGAAGCACTTGAAAAGGTTGATCAAGCCAGTGATGTAAAAGCGCTTGATCAGGTGCGTGTTGATTACTTGGGTAAAAAAGGTGTGCTAACCGCACAACTTAAAAATCTAGGAAAGCTAAGTGCTGAAGAGCGCCCGCAAGCGGGAGCCAAAATCAACGAAGCCAAGCAGCAAGTTGAAGTGGTTATCCGAGAAAAGAAAGCGGCATTAGAAGGTGCCGCTTTGGCTGAAAAACTAAAGTCAGAAAGCATCGATGTTACCCTGCCTGGTCGTGGTCATAAAACAGGTGGTCTTCACCCTGTAACGCGGACACTTCAGCGTATTGAAGGTTTTTTCAAAAATGCGGGTTACTCTGTAGAGCAAGGGCCTGAAGTTGAAGATAATTTTCATAACTTTGACGCATTAAACATTCCAGCGCACCATCCTGCTCGTGCCATGCATGATACTTTTTACTTTAACGCTGAAACCTTGCTGCGCACGCATACCTCTCCGGTGCAAATTCGCACAATGGAAAAGCAAGATCCACCTATTCGTATTATCTGCCCTGGTCGTGTGTATCGCTGTGATAGCGATGTGACACACACTCCAATGTTTCACCAGGTAGAAGGTCTGTTGGTTGATAAAGACGTAAGTTTTGCAAATTTAAAAGGCACAGTGGAGCAGTTTTTACGTACATTCTTTGAAGATGAAAACCTAAATGTGCGTTTCCGTCCGTCGTACTTTCCATTCACAGAGCCATCTGCTGAATTTGATATTGAGTGGGCATCCAGCAAGACAGGTTGGTTAGAGGTAGGTGGTTGCGGCATGGTGCACCCAAATGTATTGAAGTCTAGTGGTGTCGACCCTGAAGAATACATGGGCTTCGCATTTGGCTTAGGTGTCGAGCGCTTAGCAATGCTGCGATATGGTGTGAACGACTTGAGAATGTTTTTTGAAAATGATTTGAAATTTTTAGCTCAGTTTAATTAATCAGTAATTAAAATCGGGCGCGGGGCACCCTCGTACAAGGGGGTGCCCAAAATATTGTAGGAGCGTGCTTGCACGCGAATTGAGTTTGTAATTGGTTGATTTTTCGCTTGCAAGCAAGCTCGTACAAATTATTAGAGGTCATCTAGTGGCCAAAAAAGAATTCAGGAAATAAAACATGAAATTCAGTGAAAGCTGGTTAAGAGAATGGGTTAACCCAAGTTTAACCACAGAAGAATTAGAAGCCCAAGTCACCATGGCGGGTTTAGAAGTAGACGCGGTTGACCCTGTAGCGGCAGATTTTACCGGAATTGTTGTAGGTGAGGTTGTCTCTCGTGAGCAGCACCCAGATGCAGATAAATTAAGTCTATGTCAGGTGACTGACGGTACGGAAACGTTTCAGATTGTATGTGGCGCAGCCAATGTACGTGAAGGCTTGAAAATCCCATTTGCTAAAATTGGTGCTGTATTGCCGACTCCAGACGGTAAGGGCTTCAAAATTAAAAAAGCCAAGCTGCGCGGTGTCGAAAGTTTTGGAATGTTATGTGCTGAATCTGAAATGGGCATGGCTGAAACATCTGACGGACTTATGGAGTTAGCAGCTGATGCACCATTAGGCGCAGATATTCGTGAATACCTGAACCTAAATGATTCCATCATCGAAGTAGATCTAACCCCAAACCGCGCTGACTGCCTAAGTGTTAAAGGTTTGGCTCGTGAAGTGGGTACGTTAAATAAAGTAGATGTGACATCGCCTGTTATTTCAGCGGTTGCAGCCACCATTGAAGATACCTTTTCTGTTAATTTAAAAGCAGCGGATGCTTGTCCTAAATATGTGGGCCGAGTTTTGAAGGGTGTTGACGTTAAAGCTAAAACACCTTTATGGATGGTTGAGAAACTTCGTCGTTCAGGTGTGCGTTCAATTGACCCAATTGTCGATGTAACAAACTTTGTTCTGTTGGAGCAAGGTCAGCCAATGCATGCATTCGATTTGGCTAAATTAAACGGTGCCATTGATGTACGCATGGCAACGGCCAATGAAAAGCTGACCTTATTAGATGGCCAGGAAATAAAATTAAATGACGATACGTTAGTGATTGCTGACCAATCTGGCGCCTTGTGTATTGCTGGTGTCATGGGTGGGGAATCATCTAGTGTAACGGAAGCGACACAAGATATTTTCTTAGAAGTGGCTTACTTTAATCCAATTGCCATTGCGGGTAAGGCCCGTAACTATGGTCTGCATACTGATTCAAGCCATCGCTTTGAACGAGGGGTGGATTATCGCTTGCAAGTAACCGCTATAGAGCGTGCAACACAACTTATTATTGAAATTTGCGGTGGCCAAGCTGGTCCTGTTGTTGAAACAGTTGAAGAAAGCGCAATGCCAGCTGAGGCTTCAGTCGTATTGCGTGCGTCACGTGTTAAGCAGGTATTGGCGCTTGAGCTACCAAAAGCGGATATCACCGATATGTTGACCCGTTTAGGCATGGGTGTGACTGAAACGGAAGCAGGTTGGTCAGTTGATGTGCCAAGCTATCGCTTTGACATCAGTATTGAACCAGACCTAATTGAAGAAATAGCGCGCATATATGGCTACAACAACTTGCCAGTGAGCACGCCAATGGCTGCGCTTGATTTAGTGATGAAAGACGAAACCCAGACCCCTGAGCAGATTATTAAGCAGTATTGGGTGAATCGTGGCTATCAAGAAGCCATTACCTACAGTTTTGTTGACCCTAAGGTTCAAAAGCTAATAGATCCTGAAATAGATGGCTTAGCGTTAGCGAATCCAATTTCAGCCGATATGGGGGTTATGCGAACCAATTTGTGGGTGGGTTTGATTAAAGCGGCAGAACATAACTTGAATCGCCAGCAAGACACGGTTCGTTTGTTCGAAACCGGCTTGCGTTTTGTGCCAGAGAATGGAGGTTTAACTCAAGACCCTGTGATCTCTGGTTTAATATGTGGTTCTCGTATTTCGAAAGGCTGGACAAACCAAACTGAAAAAGTCGACTTTTATGATCTAAAAGGCGATGTAGAAGAAATGCTAGGCCTAGGTGGTCAGGCAGATGTGAGCTTTGAAGTGGGCAGTCATTCTGCGCTGCATCCTGGCCAATGCGCATCCGTAGTTAAAAATGGCAAGCAAATCGGTGTAATGGGGGCTTTGCACCCAGAACTTCAAAAGCAATTGGGCATTAAAACCCCATTATTTGTATTTGAATTGCTATTGGCTGATGTGATGCAGGGTGTATTGCCTGGCTTTGAGTCTGTGTCTAAGTTCCCTGAAGTGGCCCGTGATTTGGCTTTTGTGGTTCAAGAATCGATTCAATGGTCTCAAGTTGAAAATATCATCCGTGAAAAAGCCGGTGAGCAGTTGATAGAGGTCACACTATTTGACGTCTATCGCGGCCAAGGCATTGAAAACGGTAGTAAAAGCCTTGCATTGGGCTTGACATGGCAGGATCCATCACGCACTCTCAATGATGAAGAAATAACCAGCTGGGTAGATTCTATCGTATTAGGCCTAGCAGAAGGAATAGACGCACAACTGCGAGGGTAGCAATGACCGCAATCACCAAAGCTGACATGGCAGAAAAACTGTTTGATGAGCTTGGTCTTAATAAGCGCGAAGCAAAAGAGATGGTGGACATCTTTTTTGAAGAGATCCGAACCTGCTTAACAGATAAAGAGCAGGTGAAGCTTTCTGGCTTTGGCAATTTTGATTTGCGTGAAAAACGTCAGCGCCCGGGAAGAAACCCTAAAACAGGGGAGGAAATCCCAATCAGTGCAAGGTGTGTTGTAACCTTCAGGCCTGGGCAAAAGCTCAAGGTGCAGGTAGAGGCTTATAATGAAGACGGTAGCCCGATTATAATGTAATCAAAAGTCTTCACGGTTATATGCATCACAATCAAAAAGCAGCTAATAGCTGCTTTTTTTATGCCTGATATTTAAACGCCTAAAAAACCGTACGAGCTTGCTTGCAAGCGATATAGTCAGTGCTTGAGCCACAATGACTACTTAAAAGCCCGTAAGCCGTAGCTGGCGCCATTCGGGAGGGGGTGGCAGCCCAAAATATACTTGCCATCAGTTAGCCCTGGTTCTTCAAAATTCCATATGGCATCAGATCCCATTGTTATTAATTAAAAAACCAAAAGCCCTTTGTAATATCTAATTTCTCCGGTATAATCCGCGCCCAACTCTATCTGCATTTGACATTCCTTGCCAGAAACGGAATGCCAAGCGCTATAATAAACAGACCCACTAACTGGCGTGGTGGTTGAAAACCTTTTAGGTAAATTAATGACTGAATCTTTTGCTGATCTTTTTGAAGAATCCCTTGTAGGCCTTGATATGCAACAAGGCAGTATCGTAACCGGTACTGTTGTAGATATCGATTCCGACTGGGTTATCGTTAACGCTGGGCTGAAATCTGAAGCGGTTATTCCACGCGAACAGTTCCTTGACGACAAAGGCGAATTAGAAGTAAAAATTGGCGACGAAGTACCTGTTGCCCTTGAAGCTGTAGAAGATGGCTTCGGTGAAACTAAACTTTCTCGTGAAAAAGCGAAACGTGCTGAATCTTGGATTGAGCTTGAGAAAGCATTCGAAGCGCAAGACGTTGTTACCGGTGTTATCAACGGTAAGGTTAAAGGCGGCTTCACAGTAGACGTAGCGACTATCCGTGCGTTCCTACCTGGTTCTCTTGTAGATGTACGTCCAGTACGTGATACAGCGCACCTGGAAGGTAAAGAATTAGAATTTAAAGTAATCAAACTTGATCAAAAGCGTAACAACGTTGTTGTATCTCGTCGTGCTGTTCTAGAAACTGCTAACAGCCAAGAACGTGATGAGCTACTTGCTAACCTACAAGAAGGCCAAGAAGTTACAGGTATCGTTAAGAACCTAACTGACTACGGCGCTTTTGTTGATCTAGGCGGTGTTGACGGTCTACTACACATTACAGATATGGCTTGGAAGCGTATTAAGCACCCAAGTGAAATTGTTAACGTTGGTGATGAGACTCTAGTTAAAGTTCTTAAGTTCGATCGCGAGCGTAATCGTGTATCTCTAGGTCTTAAGCAACTTGGCGAAGATCCTTGGGTTGCAATCAAAGCTCGTTACCCAGAAAACACTAAAGTAACAGCTAAGGTTACAAACCTTACTGACTACGGTTGTTTTGCAGAGCTTGAAGAAGGCGTTGAAGGTCTTGTTCACGTATCTGAAATGGATTGGACAAACAAAAACATCCACCCATCTAAAGTTGTACAAGTTGGTGATGATGTTGAAGTTATGGTTCTTGATATCGACGAAGAGCGTCGTCGTATCTCTCTAGGTGTTAAACAGTGTCAAGTTAACCCGTGGGAAGAGTTCTCTGGTAAATGTGAAAAAGGCGATAAGATTTCAGGTAAGATCAAATCGATCACTGATTTCGGTATCTTCATTGGTCTAGATGGCGGCATCGACGGTCTTGTTCACTTGTCTGATATTTCTTGGAACGAAACAGGCGAAGAAGCCGTTCGTAACTACAAGAAAGGCGATGAGCTAGAAACAATCGTTCTATCGATCGACCCAGAACGCGAGCGTATCTCTTTGGGTGTTAAGCAGCTAATCAGCGATCCTTTTGCTGAATACGTTTCTGAAAACGACAAAGGCACCATCATCAAAGGTAAGGTTCTATCTGTAGAAGCGAAAGCCGCTATCGTAGAAATTATGGAAGGTGTTGAAGCGACTCTAAAAGCGTCTGAAATCAGTAAAGACCGTGTAGAAGATGCACGTAACGTACTAAAAGAAGGCGACGAAGTAGAAGCTAAGATCATCGCTGTTGATCGTAAAAACCGCACAATTGCTCTATCAGTTAAGAGCAAGGACGAGGTTGAAGAGAAAGAAGCACTTAAGTCTCACGGTCAAAAAGCCGCTCCTGAAGCAGCTGGACCAACTACTATTGGTGACTTGATCAAAGAGCAGCTTAACTCTAAAGATTAATAATTTGGATTAGGCACTTCTGGTGTCTTCCTCGCGAATGCGGGGATCCATTTTGTTACGTGTTAAGTAAAAAACCCAGCCTAGGCTGGGTTTTTTTATGCCATAATACTCTTTTTATACTATTAAAATATGTGCTGTAAATGATATGAATAGTGGATGTAAGCTGATTTTGGTAAGCACGTTTAGGCATTTTTATATGTCTATCGGATTAGCTTTGAATAGCCCCGGAATTAGATTTTATTTGATGTTTATTGATCAAGTAAATGATGGGCCCCAGAACAAGGTATTTACTGCCGCTAAAGCAATAGGGGCACCTTTTTTTGCTGTTGACTGTTTACCGGCTAAATCTGCTGATCAAAAAAAGTCAGAGGTTAGATCGTTAGGTTTTGCACAATTAAGGGAAGTACTAGCAGAAATTAAGCCAAATGAAATTATTACTGGAAACGATAGGCGACTAGAGTTTCAATATGCAATGCACTTTTGTAGGAGCCATTTAAAACTGTCAGTAAAAGGGGCGTTTATTGATGACGGAACAGGTAGTTACATCAGTTTTCAGAATAATAAATTCTTGCGTAAGTTGTCTGATAAATACATTGATACTCCACTAAAAAAAATAGCATACGGTAATTGGTATCGAAGACCTGAAGTATTTGGGGCGTCAAGTTGGGTTGATATTTGTTATTTGGCTCACCCAGAGCTTATACCCAGCTCGATTGCACATAATCAAATAATAGAATTAAAATGCGATTATTATACTAGTTTTGAAGCTAAAAAATATTTTGAACGTTTTTCTAGATTACTGGATGAGGTAGTTTTTCCAGACAAGGCTGAAGCAGGGGTTTTATTTGTATTGCCACACTCTTCAATGATAAATGCTATGTATGGCTCAACCGGTAAGCTAAAAACCATATTATTGAAAGTAGCGACTACGTATCCTAATTCTAAGGTTTACTTTAAATATCACCCTAGAGAATTAGGAGATCCCCTTTCTTTAGAAGAGATAGGATACCCATTAACATCTGCTATTCCTGCAGAGTTATATTATTCAGTGTTTGATTTTGACCTGATTGTAGGAGATGTATCCACAGCGCTGATGGCGGCTAAGTGGTTAATGCCAGAGGCTGATGTTAGATATTTACCTGTTCAATCTATAGAAGGCGAACTTGTAGCTAGGTTGTTTGAAAAATTGAGTATTAAGCCATTGATGATAGAGGCGTGAGTGTGAGAATTGCACTAATTACAGCAAGAGGTGGCTCGAAGGGTTTACCTGGTAAAAATATATTACCCTTGATGGATATACCGTTAATTGGTTGGTCAATTAAAGCAGCCATAGAGTCACCGCTGGTAGATGCCTGTTATGTAAGCAGTGATGACGATGATATTTTAAAGGTATCTAAAGAATTAGGGGCTAAAATCATTCAACGCCCTGATGCTCTTGCACAAGACGACAGTTCTAGTGAAGATGTCATAGCGCATTTTATTCATTGTATGCAAGAAAAAAAAATCGAAATTGATGAGTTGCTATTACTACAGCCTACGTCCCCGGTAAGAACGTCTGAGCACATTGCTGAATCGATATATGAGTTTAAAAAACAGGGTGCCGATTGTGTGATTTCTGTATTTGAGCCAAGGCATAGTCCGGCAAAAGCATATAAGCAGGATGCGGATGGCTGTTTGAAAGGCTTGTTAAATGATAGCGCACCTTATACTGCGCGACAAAAATTGCCTAGGGCATTCCAGCCTAATGGTGCAATTTATTTATTTAAAGTAAGCGCTTTTATTCGTGAGAAGGGTATTCCAAAAAACAAGGTATACCCTTACTTTATGAGTGAAGCAGATTCAATTGATATTGATGACTTGAGTGATTTTGAAATGGCTGAGTCAATGTTAAGGAAAAGATATGAAACCAATATTTGAAATTTCAGGGCGTAAAGTCGGTTATGACTACGCACCTTTGGTAATAGCTGAGATAGGAATAAATCACGAAGGCTCTTTAAAGACGGCTTTCGAAATGGTTGATGCTGCAGTGGAAGCAGGAGCTGAAATTATAAAGCATCAAACACATGTTGTTGAAGACGAAATGAGCGGAGATGCAAAAAAAGTTATACCTGGAAATGCAGATGTATCCATTTACGAGATCATGGATCGCTGCTCGTTAAATGAAGAGGATGAAGTTAAGCTAAAAGAATATGTAGAGGCTAAAGGAGCTATATTTATTAGTACTCCCTTCAGTCGTGCTGCAGCTGAGCGATTAGAGCGTATGGGTGTCGACGCTTATAAGATTGGCTCTGGAGAGTGCAATAATTACCCTCTATTAGAATTGGTAGCCAGTTACGGTAAGCCAATTATTTTAAGTACAGGGATGAATGATATTCCAGCAATTGAAAAGTCAGTAAATATCTTTAGAAAGCATCAGGTGCCATTCTGTTTGTTACATTGTACAAATGTATATCCGACCCCTGATAACTTAATCAGATTGGGAGGGGTTACACAGTTGGCAGAGCACTTTCCTGATGCGGTAGTTGGTTTATCTGATCACAGTATTGATAATCTTGCTTGTTTAGGTTCGGTTGCGGTTGGCGCAAGTGTGCTGGAGCGTCACTTTACAGATAATAAAGGTAGGCCTGGTCCAGATATAGAATGTTCGATGGATACAAATGAATGTCGAGACCTAATTAATCTTTCAGAGCGTATGGCTGCAATGCGCGGTGGCAAAAAGGGAGCCGTTGCAGAAGAGCAAGTAACTATTGATTTCGCTTATGCAAGTGTAGTCACTATTGAAGATATCAAAGAAGGTGAGCTGTTTACCGAGAAAAATCTATGGGTTAAACGACCAGGGACAGGAGAATGGATGGCAGAGGACTTTGAAACCTTAATAGGTAAGGTTGCAACTACTAATATAGATTCAGATACCCAACTTAAAAAATCACATGTTAAATAAAAAGAAAATTTTATTTTTAACCGGAACTCGAGCGGACTTTGGAAAGCTAAAAAGCTTAATGAAGAAGGTTGAAGATGCAGATAACTTTGAAATGTATACCTTCATTACGGGTATGCATATGATGTCTAAGTATGGAATGACTTCGATAGAGGTTGAAAAGTCAGGCTTTAATCATACATTTAAATACATTAATCAAAATGTTAATGACAGTATGGATACTGTTTTGGCTAAAACGGTTATGGGTTTAGGTGATTATATTAAAGAGCTGAAGCCAGATATGATTATCGTTCATGGGGATCGTGTTGAAGCCCTAGCCGGGGCAATAGTTGGTAGTTTGAATAATATTTTAGTCGGACATGTAGAAGGCGGGGAGGTGTCAGGTACTATAGATGAATTAATTCGTCACTCAATAAGTAAAATGGCTCATCTTCACTTTGTTTCAAACAAGGTTGCAAAAAAAAGATTACTTCAATTAGGTGAATTAGAATCATCAGTTTTTGAAATTGGATCACCCGATTTAGATGTGATGCTGTCTGATGATTTGCCGTCACATCAAGATGTTTTGACAAAATATGAGATTCCATTTTCAGATTATGCGGTATTGATGTTCCACCCAGTCACTACCTCGCTTGATAGTTTAGAAGCCGAGATTAAAATCGTTGTTGATACTTTGATCACATCTGATTTAAATTATGTGGTTATTTACCCTAACAATGACCATGGTACAGACGTTATTTTGAATGAATATAAGCGCTTCGAAGCTAATGAGCGTATTAAAGTTTTTCCGAGTATTCGATTTGAGTATTTTTTGGTCTTGCTAAAATATGCACGATTTATGATCGGTAATTCCAGCGCAGGAGTAAGAGAGGCTCCTTTTTACGGGATTCCATCAATTGATATCGGAAGCCGACAAAATAATAGGGCGACTGCAAGCTCTGTACTGAAAGCAGATGCTTCACTAAAAAATATTAGTGAAGCAATTAATAATGCTTTAAGGGTAACATTCGAACCGTTTCGTGAGTTTGGTAATGGAAATAGTGATCAATTATTCATGGATGCGATTAACTCAAATGCAGTTTGGGGTGTCAGCAAGCAAAAGATATTCAAGGATATTGAGGCGTCTAATTAAAATATGAAATATTTGTTCCATACGGTAACGTTAGGCCAGACGGGTGGTGCAAGGGTTATTCTTAATCTTGCAGAAATATTGGTAGAGCGAGGTCATACAGTTGAAATAGTTGTAGAGCGTAATAAGGTCGCTTATGAGTTACCGGAAGGCGTTACAGTCAGGCATTTGACGGTTTTTGGCTTGAAGAATATACCCAAATATTTGCCTTCAGCCAAGAAGGTCGTGAAGAAAAATCTAAAGTCGGTTGAGAATAAACTTAAGCCTAAAAGTCGTGGCATGAGTGTTACGTTCAAATGGTTTAAATATATTTTAAGCTTAATATTACAATATCCTATCAAATACCTTGTGATAAAGAAGTACTTGAGACGCTATAAGCCTGATTTGATAGCTAGTCATAATATGTATCAAGATTATGAGCACTTCTTCTTTTATAAGTCACACCCAAAATTTTATTTGGTCGTCCACAACTCCCCTAAGGAAGTTTTTTGTGAAAGGTTAAGCTTATGTTTATTTCCCGTATCATTTTATTTGAATAGGGTTAAAACCGTGAGTGTAAGTGAGGATGCATCTGCCGAGCTTGACTCCTTATTTGGTCGCACATTAGGTGAGAGGTTTACAATTTACAATCCTTTTGATTTTGAAATAATTAGGTCTAAAGGTATGGCTAAGCTTCAGGATGAGTTACCGAACAACTACTTTATATCTGTTGCCGCACTTGCTCCGCGGAAGCGGTTGGATCGATTGATTTTAGCTTTGAATGAAGTTCAGAATAATGATATCCATCTTGTTTTGTTAGGTGAGGGGGAGGAGCTTTCAAGTCTTAAGGAGTTAGCAGTTAAGTTGGATTTGACTGATAGAGTGCACTTTAAAGGGTTTTGCAGTAATCCATTCCCGGTTATTAAACAGTCTAAAGCGCTTGTGATGTCCTCTGACTCAGAAGGGTTGCCAACAGTGCTAATTGAAAGTTTAATAATGGGTACTCCGGTGATAAGTACTGATTGCCCGACAGGCCCTAGAGAGATTCTTATAGGGGATTTAAGACCGTATTTGGTGAGTATGGAAAGTGAAGAACGAATAGTCTCTAATCTGGCGGATAGAATGACACTGATTTTAAACGATGCTCCAACTATCTCAAATGAAAGCTTGTTACGATTTAGTAAGGGTGAGATCGCCAAAAAGTGGGAGCTATTAGCGGGAAGCGGTAATGTATCGAGCATTGGAGATTAAACATGTTATCTTTGATATGCAGTTGCTCGCTTTATGTCTGTGCAGCAGGCTAGCTCGAGCAAAGGTAGTAAAAAATGATTAAGATTTTTTTTGATGTACAAGAAGAGTATTATTTACCTCAATATACTCCCATAGCTGAAGCACTCTTATCCAGAGGGGTTGATCTATCATTCGTTTGTTACGGCGCTAATTCTAGTGCAAACATACCTGATTGTTACACCGCTATTGAAGTTCAAGATAGTAAGGAAGCACTTAAACTCTATAATGTAAAAAAACCAAACTATATTTTTTTAGGAAACACTTTTCAAGGGATTGAGTTATTAAATCATAAGATAAAAACGGCATTGGTCAGTCATGGTATTGGACCTAAAGCTTGCTACTACGAGATATCTGACTGTGAACCTTCTGTACGATTTGTAGAAGGTCCTTATCGAACTGAGCGTTTGCAATCTATCTACCCTGAGCAAACGTTTATCGACGTGGGTTATGCTAAATTAGATCCTGTGGTTAATGGTGAGCTATCCAATATAACGCCTGTTAAATATGGTTTAGACCCTAGAAAAAAATCAATTCTTTACGCACCTACTTTTTTCCCTAGTAGCATTGAGAATATGAGTGATTCATTTCCAGAGGATTTCTCTGAATACAATATATTGATCAAACCCCATTACTTTTCGATGGCATCTGAAAAATATCAAAAACAACGAGATAAGTTAAATTTATGGGATAAAGCAGATAATGTGTATTTAGCTAAAAGTAATGAAATTAATTTATTACCGTTTATGGCTGTAGCTGATGTATTGATTAGCGATGCATCTTCAGCGCTATTTGAATTCGCAGCATTAGATAAACCGATAGTTTGGTGCGATTTTTATAAGCTAAGGTGGTCTTATCGTGGTGTGTTTAGTTTTAGGTTCAAAAATCGTATGGATGAAGATTTGTACAAATACGCTGGTATAGCAGTCCATGCAAAGGCATATAAGAGTTTGAAAAAATTAGTAGAATCACAAGTCAATTCCCCTGAAGAGCTGTCGGATATAAGAATGCGATATACAGAAGATTTGGCTGGTAAAGTAGATGGCCAGGTGAGTAAGCGAATAGCTGACTACATTATGAGTAACTGATCTAATGAATAAAAGAATTATTACTTTTGGAACATTTGATGTATTTCATGTAGGCCATGTCAATATATTGGAGCGTGCAAAGGCTGAAGGCGACTATTTAATTGTAGGGGTATCTTCAGATCAGTTGAACTTCGATAAAAAAGGGAGGTGTCCAATTTATAGTCAAGCAGACCGTATTAAAATTCTTGAATCTTTAAGATTTGTTGATGAAGTTTTTGTTGAGGAATCTTTAGAGTTGAAAGCTAAATATATACAAGATACAAAAGCAGATTTACTTGTAATGGGAGATGATTGGACCGGCAAGTTCGATAATATGAAGCGGTTTTGTAACGTTAAATATTTAAAGCGAACACCTTCAATATCTACAACTGAAATTATAGAGGTGGTTAAAAGTATTTAAGGTGATTACAGCTTGAATGTTTTTCGTTTCAATTGATTAAATATGAAAAAGTATATACTCCATATAAATAACAATTACTCCCTCGAAATACTACGTCCAATTCAAGTGGAGATTATAGCGAGAGGTGGTGAGTGTATTTGGTATGTTGGAGGGGCTAACGTAAATCTAAAGAATTTTGTCAGTAATGAAAGCTATACATTAGATCCATCTGTAATCAGTTCTTATGATGCTTGTGCTGTTTTCACTCCAGGTAATGTGGTTCCCGACTTTCTAGTGGGGTTAAAAGTTCAAGTTTTTCACGGTTTAGAGTGGAAGAAAAAAGGTCATTTTAAAATACGTGATTTTTTTGATTTGTATTGTACACAAGGACCTATAACAACTAAAAAATTCAATGAGCTTGCTAGTAAGCATAAAAACTTTTTAGTGTGCGAGACAGGTTGGAGTAAGTTGGACCCTCTATTTTCAATCCCTCCATTTTGTGTGCCTAAAAATAAAAAAGCTGTATTGTATGCACCAACATTTTCAGAGAATCTGAGCTCAGCTGAAATACTTTTTGATGAAATTAGTCGTTTAGTGAGAGATAAAGATTGGTACTGGATAGTTAAGTTCCACCCTTTAATGAAAAAAGAATGGGTGGACATGTATAGTTTTATTAAAGCGGATAATTTTCAGGTAATTCATAGTCATTCTATTTTATCATTACTGCAGGCCGCAGATGTAATGCTGAGTGATACTTCATCGGTAATCGGGGAGTTTTTGCTGCTAGATAAACCTGTCGTTACCCTAAACAACAGTGCACCGGGGATTGAATTAATCAATATTAACCAGACTTTTGAGCTGGAAGCGGCATTAGAGCAAGGCCTTAGAAGGGAGTCTGTGCTAATCGAAAATATCCAAAAGGCCAATGAGCAGTTGCACCCCTATACTGACGGTCGTTCCAGTGCACGTATACTAGATGCTGTAGACTATATTTTAACGGCTAATGTTAAGCCTGCTAAAAAAAGACCTTTGAATTTCTTCAGGAATTTTAAAATACGTAAGAGGTTGGCTTATTGGAAATTTTAATTAATTAGTTATGTTTTAAGTCCCCCTTAATTTCTGCTAATAGTCTAATACATTCAGCAACTTAGCTTGTAACCCTAAGAAAAATAAGGCAGAGTTGAAGGCTTAATGGCTAACTAGTCTGGTTGAATGATGTACAACTGGCTAGCCTGATTTAAGTAAACATATAGGGAGTGCCCTTTTATGACTAAATCTGAGCTAATAGAGCGCATCACAGATCGTCATCCAGACTTATCCTCAAAAGACATTGAACTGGCTGTCAAAACCATTCTGGATACTATGTCGCAAGCTTTAAGCCAAGGGGATAGAATCGAAATTCGTGGTTTCGGTAGCTTTTCGTTACATTTCCGAAACCCAAGGGTCGGACGTAACCCTAAAACAGGTGAATCGGTTAGCTTGAAGGGTAAATATGTACCTCACTTTAAGCCAGGTAAAGAGCTGCGTGAGCAGGTTAATCATCCTGAGTAAATAATAAACATTCGTATGAGAGCTACTATGGACGGTCAAATCCCCCCTCAGTTAAATGAACTACCTGAGTTTCAAGAGCTGACTAAGCATTATAAAGAAATTGAACCACTCCTAATGCGAGATCAATTTACTGAGAATCCAAATCGATTTAATACCTTTAAAGTAACCGCCGCAGACATCACCCTAGATTACTCAAAAAATAGAATTACCCAGAATACTCTCCCCTTATTGAATAAATTAGCAAATGCCATCAATTTGCCGATGGCAATTAAATCTATGTTTAATGGAGAATTAGTCAATAAAAGTGAAAACAGACCAGCATTACATACAGCGTTAAGAAATTTTTCAGATGACCCTATAATGGTTGATGGCGTAGATGTTATGCCTGAAGTAAGAAGTACATTGATTCGAATGAAAGAATTTTGCTGGAAAATACGAAATCAACATTGGCGCGGCTTTAGTAACAGGCCTTTTACTGATGTGGTGAGTATTGGTATAGGTGGATCATTTTTAGGGCCAAAATTGGCGTCTCAGGCATTAAAACCCTATTGGGGCAAAAAAATAAATTGCCATTATTTAGCGAATATAGACGGTTCAAACTTAACCGAAGTACTCCAGGATTTAAGCCCAGAAACAACATTGTTTATTATTCAATCAAAAAGCTTTAGTACACAAGAAACTTTAAAAAACGCGACTGAATGCCGACAGTGGTTTTTAGATAATGGTGGTCAAAATAAAGACCTACCAAGACATTTTACAGCAGTAACGGCTAACGTAGAAAAAGCCATTGAGTTTGGTGTAGCAGAAGAAAATATCTTTCCAATGTGGGATTGGGTAGGTGGCCGATACTCATTATGGAGTGCCATTGGGCTGCCACTAATGTTAACTATTGGTCATGAAAATTTTCGACAGTTATTGCTGGGAGCATATGAAATGGATTGTCATTTTAAAGCAGCCCCTTTTGAAAAAAATGTACCGGTTATAATGGGAATGCTAGGGGTTTGGTATAACAACTTTTTTGGTGCTCAGTCACACGCCATATTGCCATATGACCATTATTTAAGAGGCTTACCTGCCCATATTCAACAGCTAGATATGGAAAGTAATGGCAAGTCAGTGGATGTGTATGGGCGTAAGCTTAATTACCAAGCTGGCCCTATTATATGGGGTGGGGTTGGTAGTAATGGTCAGCATGCTTACCATCAACTATTACATCAGGGCACTCAGTTCTCTCCATGTGACTTTATATTACCTTTAATGACTCATAATCCAGTGGAGCATTTCCATGAGTTATTGGTTTCTAATTGTTTGAGTCAATCACAAGCCTTAATGAAAGGCAAAACGTTCGAAGAAGCGATGCTAGAATTAGACAATAATGATTTAAGCGAGAATGAAAAAACATTATTAGCAGCGCAACAAGTGATACCAGGAAACCGCCCAAGTAATACCCTGTTTTTTGATAAATCCACACCCAAAATAGTAGGAGCGTTAATCGCGTTGTACGAGCATAAAGTGTTTGTACAAGGGCAAATTTGGGGAGTAAACAGCTTTGATCAATGGGGTGTTGAGCTGGGTAAATCGTTAGGAGATAAGGTGCATGCCGCGTTATTACGCGTCGAAGAACAGAAGCCCGAACAAGATTTCGATGTGTCGACTTTAGGGTTGATCAACGCATTTCGATCCATGAAAAATAAACTCTAAATGTAGGTCATAAAATAACCGAATCCCGAGATAAGTATGGTTGCATCCGAGAAAGCTAGCTATAAAAGTTAATGCGGACTTAAACCCTAGCCCGGATAGAGCGACGTGCCATCCGGGAAATCAGTTGTCATTTATACGCACGGCTCAAAAACTACTCCACTGAAGGCAATTCTGTATACCGCGGGAAGCCTCCTGAAGATGGATCGCGTCTAAATAGTCACAAAAAAAACAGTGAATTGTAGGGTGTTAATAGCCAAAGTCCTAAAACACAAAAGTAAATAATTCAAATTATAAAGCGCTTTGGCACCGGTCCAGGCAAAATAAATAAATTTAAGGCGCTTACTCAGAAGCGAAAAACTATAAATATGACAGTATTAGTAACAGGCGGAGCAGGGTACATAGGCAGTCATACCTGTATTGAATTGCTAGAAGCAGGCTATTCAGTTGTGGTGCTTGATAACCTAAGTAATAGCAACCCAGAGTCTTTAAATCGCGTAATGAGCATAACCGGTAAAGCACTTGAATTAGTACAAGGGGATATTCGAGACCGAGCCTGCCTGAAAAAAATATTCGCCGATTATAAAATAAGCAGCGTGATCCACTTTGCAGGCTTAAAGGCCGTGGGTGAATCGTGTGAAATGCCCATGCATTATTATGATAACAACGTATACGGCACCATTGTATTAACACAAGAAATGGAAACTGCAGGGGTAAAAAAATTAGTCTTTAGCTCATCAGCCACAGTATACGGCGACCCAGAAACGCTGCCCCTAACAGAAGATATGCCTTTATCCGCCACTAATCCTTATGGGCGCAGCAAGCTCATAATCGAAGACATGCTTCGAGATCTGCAAGCAGCAGATAAGCTAAATAAGCCAGCTAATCCATGGGCGATAACTCTACTGCGATATTTTAACCCAGTGGGTGCACATGAATCAGGGCAAATAGGCGAAGATCCTAACGGCATCCCCAATAACCTAATGCCATTTATTACCCAGGTAGCCGTAGGTAAGCGCAAACAGTTAAGTGTATTTGGCGGTGATTACGATACAGTTGACGGCACCGGGGTGCGTGACTACATACACGTAGTCGACCTTGCAAAAGGTCATGTAAAATCAATAGCGACACTAGAAAATGGATTAACTGGTGTACAAGCCATAAACCTAGGCACTGGCAACGGCCAAAGTGTGCTGCAATTAGTAAAAGCATTCGAACAAGAGAATAAAATAAAAATACCCTATGAAATTAGTGCTCGACGCCCCGGAGACGTAGCTGCCTGTTATGCCGATGCAGGCAAAGCAAAAGCCTTATTAGACTGGCAAGCAGAATTAGATGTAAACGCCATGGTAAAAGACAGCTGGCACTGGCAGTCAAATAATCCAAATGGCTACGAATAAAGCGTAGGAGTGCACTTTGTGCGCAAAAAGAAAGCGGTAGCGGCGTGTGCCCAAAGCACTCGCTGCACTCGTGAGGCATGCTACTCGCACGCGACAAATGAGCGACGGGAATGCCCACAAATACCCCGCAAGTAACACAAAATAGTAGGTGTATTAGCCAAAGACGTAACGCGCCAAAAAAATTGTAGGAGTGCCCACTGTGGGCGAAAAGTGAGCTTGCGAGTGCTGCACAATCAAACTAAAACGTAGGCGGTATTAGCACAGGCCCAATGCATCAAAAATTAAGCATCGGAATATAAACCCCTGCAAAATAAATAAAAACACACCCTAGTAACGTTATGAATTCTACTTATGTAATTCAGTATGCATTGCTGCGTTTTATAGCGAGCTTGTTAATTATCCCACTGTACATGCTCTTGTTTCACACTTTCGAAGACGCTTTCCGTCTAAATATTGATTCTGTGGTTTCAGAGACGACTAATGCAGCGATAAACGCTTTAGAATAAGTATGCAGTGCACTCAAAGCAGTCTGACTAAATCACACCATACTTAAAAGCGAATAAAGACTGTCAAAGCATTTACATGAATTATTAGTAGCGGTTTGGGCTGATATTTAGTTTATAAGTGGGGAAGGGTAATAACCTTTTATGGATAAAGGCGATTAGGGCTTAGTTCGAATTGTATTAGTCAGTCAGTCTAAAAAATACTGCCCAGCTTTCACAGGGTAAAAAAATCAGTCGTTATAGCTTGTTAAATATACAGTAATTTTAGTGCTAGATTTGATGGTGTATTTAGCTACACCCCCAACGTAGGACAATGTAATAGTAATTACAGATAACTAAAACCTATATTAATAAAAAATAACCTAATCCTTTGAAATACAACAATGTTTTAACAATTAATTGTCACAAAAATCATATAAATACGGTACAGTGATTGGCTAAGACTAAAAGTTAAGTATCGTTATTTATGAAAAGTATGTGTGGAACGAATAGTTATTAGTGATAAGGCGTAATAGGTCTGTTTGTTAGGTTTTATAATACAGGTAAATGAAAAAATTGAGTGATACAGACGTTATTTGTACAGCCAATTTCTTTTAAAACAAAACCCATGCTATTGGCGTATACCGTGTTAACGTAAAGCTAAAAGACCTGCTAGATTTTAAATGGTAAATTTTAACAAAAATAATCGTTAGTAGTTAAAAAGCCAAGGGCTGTCTCTCACAAATAATTGGCTGAAAGATAACCAAAATATAATAAAGAATTAAAAGTAAAGTCATAATAATCCATAAAACGTGCACGAATTTATTTGCAGATGATAGATAAAAATAAAAAGGTGCCAGCCACCAATAGTGAGTTAGATGAAAAAAGTCACAAAAGCAGTCATCCCAGTTGCAGGACTAGGCACCAGAATGCTGCCTTCTACCAAGGCAATCCCTAAGGAGATGCTCCCTTTGGTCGACAAGCCACTTATTCAGTATGTGGTTAACGAATGCGCAGCAGCTGGCATAACTGAAATTATACTGGTTACCCATTCATCAAAAAATGCCATCGAAAACCATTTCGACACCTCATTCGAACTTGAATCCACACTAGAAACCCGTGTAAAACGCCAGTTACTGGAAGAGGTTAGAGCCATCACCCCTGAAGGCGTTACTATTACATCTGTTCGCCAAGGTCAAGCCAAGGGTCTAGGTCATGCCGTATTGTGTGCGCTACCATTAGTGGGTGAAGAGCCGTTCGCAGTTGTATTGCCAGACGTGCTAATTGATGAATACCAATCAGATTTAAAAACAGAAAATCTGGCTAAAATGATCAAGCTTTACGAATCATCTAAAACCAGTCAAATAATGGTAGAAGCCGTACCACAAGAGTTGGTTAGTTCTTATGGTGTAGTCGATTTACAAGGGGCCCATGTGACCCCTGGTGACAACAAGCCAATGGAAGCCATTGTAGAAAAACCGAAACAAGAAGAAGCCCCATCAAACTTAGCCGTAGTCGGGCGTTATATTTTAAGCGAAAACATCTGGGACTTATTAAAGCTAACCCCGCCAGGTGCCGGTGATGAAATTCAATTAACTGATGCCATAGCAAGCTTAATACAACAAGAAGAAGTAGACGCATTTTACATGACAGGCAAAAGCCATGACTGCGGCAGCAAATTGGGCTACATGCAAGCCTTTGTAGAATACAGCTTGCGCCACGAGCAAGAAGGACCAGACTTTAAAGACTGGCTAAAAACAAAATAACAATGGGCCCGAAACGCGCCATTCATAAATGAATGCCCAGTTTCGTTTACGATTTAAATATTAACTCTATAAAGGCGCCCAGCGCCCAATAAATATGACAACACTGAGACCTGTAATTATGGCGGGCGGTTCTGGCACACGTTTGTGGCCTTTATCCCGCGCCTTGTACCCCAAGCAGTTTTTGCCCTTATTAGATGGAAAAACAGGCGAAACCACTATGCTGCAGGCAACGTTAAATCGTCTTAGTCTGCTGGAGACAGCTGCCCCTATTACCATCTGCAATGAAGATCACCGCTTTATAGTGGCCGAACAATTGCGCAGCATTAACCAAATGGGCTCTATCATATTAGAGCCACAAGGTCGTAACACAGCCCCAGCCATTGCGTTAGCGGCTAATATTGCCAAACAAATAAATAAAGATAATGATCCGCTATTGTTAATACTGGCCGCCGATCATGTAATATGCGATGAAGCCGCTTTTACTAAGGCTGTACAGCTAGCAATGCCCTTGGCAGAACAAGGTAAGTTAGTCACATTTGGTATAGTGCCGCAATCGGCTCATACTGGTTATGGCTACATTCAAAGGGGTGAAAAGCAAGGCAGTGGTTACGCAGTAAAAGAATTTGTAGAAAAACCCAATGCACAAATCGCCCAAGAATATCTTGATGGCGGCAAGCACTATTGGAACAGTGGTATGTTCTTATTTAAAGCCAGCCGTTACCTACAAGAGCTAAACGCGCACAGGCCCGATATCGCCCAAGCTTGTGATGCCTCGTTAAAAGATACCAGCACAGACCTGGATTTTATACGTGTTAACAAAGAAGCCTTTATTAAATGCCCTGATGAATCCATAGACTACGCCGTAATGGAAAAAACCCAAGATGCGGTAGTGGTGCCATTAGACGCAGGTTGGAATGACATAGGCTCGTGGACAGCCCTATGGGAAGAAAGCCCCAAAGATAAAAATGGCAACGCTGTAAAAGGCGATGCCATATTGCAAGATACTCGCAATTGCCTAATACACAGTGGTAATCGCCTAGTGGCCACCATTGGCCTAGAAGACATAGTAATAGTCGACACTAAAGACGCCGTAATGGTGGCCCACAAAGACAAAATACAAGACGTAAAAGCCATCGTAGCCCAATTAAAAGCTCAAAATCGTAATGAATGGAAGCTACACCGCGAAGTATACCGCCCTTGGGGTAAATACGACTCAATCGACAACGGCGAACGCTACCAAGTAAAGCGCATTACCGTAAACCCCGGTGAAAAATTATCACTGCAAATGCACCACCACCGAGCTGAACACTGGGTAGTGGTATCGGGTACCGCAAAAGTGACCCTTGCCGATAAAACAAAATTAGTCACCGAGAATGAATCCATTTATATCCCTATAGGCATGACTCACGCCCTAGAAAACCCAGGTAAACTGCCCCTAGAAATGATAGAGGTACAATCAGGATCATACCTAGGGGAAGACGACATAGTGCGCTTTGAAGTGGTCAAGTAATTCTGTACAGCCCAATAGGTTTTTTAGTTAACCTACA
>ERZ1027231.112-NODE-112-length-43813-cov-19.937223_pt1 | contig 43813 bp, 41 predicted proteins | sample MGYA00520866_ERZ1027231 | MGnify/ENA primary metagenome ERZ1027231 (study PRJEB33311, sample SAMEA4378411) | marine metagenome | biome: Marine biome; feature: Fjord; material: Water | collected 2014-07-20T08:00:00Z/2014-07-... | depth 75 m ...
AGTCTAGAATGATAAAAATAATACTCAGTTTTTTTATTACATTTGTACTAATAAGTAGTACTGGCTGTCTGCACATTTACCAGTCTCTTGGTCATAATTTTGGTGCTTACGTATCAACTGTTTCCGGTAAGGAATACGATCAGGTCGCGAACCGATGGGATTATGAAAATAAGGCATTGTTGTATGTGTATCGCCCTAATAGTCAGTGGGCGGCCGATGAAATTGAAGCGCCTAGTTTCTACCTTGATGATGAGCGAGTTTTTAATATTCGTGCAAATGGTTATACCTGGTTTGAGCTAGATCCAGGAGATTATGAAGTTATTATGCGTCGGCCTTTAATGGGTTTGGAAGGCATAAAAACAGATGGTTTTGAATTTGATTTAAAACGTATTGCTCAAATGAATCTTTCGGTAGAAGCGGATAAAGTTTATTTTCTTCGTTATAGCGAAATAGATCCTCCTGCTGTTGAACATCAAACCATGACAGACGATATCGCCTTGGGTGATGGCCCTTTAATGTTGGTGGCTACAGAACTTGCTCACAATGAATTGCCCATTACGCGTATGCTGCCCGATGGTGGCCGTTACATTAAATCCAAGGGACCTTTATCAGAAGATGAATTGGAAGAGGTGTTTGATAGCCGCGTGATCGACCTGGATGAAGAAGAGGCGCAAGATGAAAACACCATGAAATGGTGGTGGTAAAAGGGCTTTAAATTGAAAGCCCTTTATTTGTTAATTAATAATTGTTTTTAAATATTTATTTAAATGTGTTTGTTGTTTTGAGGTTAGGAATAACCCTAATTTGGTTCTGCGCCATAATAAATCAGCAGCGGTTCTTACCCATTCGTGTTCAACTAAATAGTCTACTTCGCAACGATATAAGCCGTGGCCAAAGTCCTCTCCCATATCTTCACTTTTCTCAACCTTACCTAAAAAGGTTAAGCATAAGGTGCCGTATGCATCGGCATAACGGTTGATGACTTTTTTATCTAACCAAAAAAAACGATTTTCCAGTTCTTCAATAAAGTTATTTTTTCCATTGGGGAAATCTCCGCCAGGTAATGATTCTTTTTTTGTCCAGGGTTTGCCCATGCCTTCAACGTGTTCGGATAGCTTTTCCATTGCTGCTTCTGCCAGTTTCCGATAGGTTGTAATTTTTCCACCAAAAACGGAAAGGATAGGTGCGTGGCCTTTATCACTCATTGCAAGAGTATAGTCTCTAGTGATAGCAGAAGGGCTATCTGACTCGTCATCACATAGTGGCCTTACTCCTGAGTAACTCCATATTAGGTCTTCTTTACAGAGGCTTTTCTTAAAATGATCATTTGTCACAGTGATTAGGTAATCTATTTCATTTTGGGAAATTTTTACCTCAGAAGGGTTGCCATTAAATTCAACGTCCGTGGTGCCGATGATAGAAAACTCTTCAAGATAGGGAATTACAAATACAATTCGTTTGTCTTCATTTTGTAATATAAAGGCTTCTTTCCCTTCATAAATTCTGGGAACCACTATATGGCTACCTTTAATTAATCGAATGCCGTATGGGCTTTTTGATTGGGTATTTTCCTTTATGAATTTATCTACCCAGGGGCCTGCTGCATTAACTAATACCTTGGCGATTACTTGATGCTGTTCACCTGTTTCAGTATTTTCCATTTGGCAGTGCCATTGGTTATTTACTTGATCGGCTTTAATACAACGTGTTTGATTGTGTATGTCTGCTCCTTTGCTTTTTGCTTGAAGTAAATTGGTGATAACCAAACGAGCATCGTCTACCCAGCAGTCGGCGTATTCAAAACCCTGTTTAATTTCGCTCTTAAGGGGGGAGTTACCATTGAATTTAACTTTTTTGGTTCCTTCAAGAGTCTTGCGTTTACCTAGGCGGTCGTACATAAACAAGCCTGTTCGAATCATCCAGGCGGGCCTTAGGTGTGGGCGGTGTGGAAGAATAAAACGCATGGGCTTAACCAAATGAGGAGCATTTTTTAGCAGTACTTCTCTTTCCTTTAGTGCCTCCTTTACTAGCCTGAATTCATAATGTTCAAGATAGCGCAAGCCACCGTGTATGAGCTTGCTGCTGGCCGAAGAGGTGGCTGAGGCAAAGTCATTTTGTTCACATAAATAAACTGATAACCCGCGACCCGCGGCGTCACTCGCAATACCTGCTCCATTAATGCCGCCACCTACCACAATCAGATCGAATACACTTGAAGTCATAATGTAAGGTTCATATTTGTTATTTATGTTCGATACTATTCTCATAAATGTTCGTAAACAAACATTTTAATAGGGCAAATATTCTAATTTTAACTTTAGTATGAGTTGTTGGAGGGTTATTTACATATATGAAGGGTTACATTGTGCTCTTTAAGCTGTTGCTCAATAAAGGGGCTAGGCGCTGTATCGGTAAATACCTGGTGTGCCTCAATAATATTACCCAGGCGGATAGTGGCATTACGGCCAAATTTGCTGTGGTCAGCAGCCAATAGGACTTGGCGTGAATTTTTAATGATGGCTTGTGAAACCCTCACTTCGCGGTAGTCGTAATCGAGCAGAGCGCCGTCTTCATCAATACCACTAATGCCAAGGATGGCATAATCTACCTTGAACTGGTTTATGAAATCCTCGGTGCTTTGCCCAACGATACCACCGTCTTTTCTTACTGTGCCACTGGCAATGAGTACATCAAACCCCTCTTTAGTGCTTAATATCTTGGCGACATTGAGATTGTTAGTAATGACTTGCAGACCTTTGTGGTGCAGTAATGCCTTAGCAATTTCTTCAGTTGTGGTGCCAATGTTAATAAACAAAGAGGAGTAGTCATCAATAGTTTCGCAAATAGCGCAGGCAATACGCTGCTTTTGTTCTTGTTGCATGACCCGTCGCTCGGAGTAGGCAGCATTACTAACGCTAGTGTTTGTTGCCCCCCCATGATGACGGCTGATTTGTTGCTTTTCTGCCAGTTCCTTTAAATCTCTGCGAATGGTCTGAGGAGTGACCTGGCAGCGTTTAGCCAGATCTTCATTGCTTATATAGCCGTGCTCTTTGGCCAGTTTAAGAATTAGATCATGACGGGCTTGCTTGGCCATATATTAAAATACCGAATGTGAAAGCTGAGATTATATGTGTTTGGATGTGTTCGTTATTAAACATTTATAGTTCACTTATATTTGCGCACTATAGAGAATAAAGGCGTTTAAATCATCTTTGCTTTATTTTGTTGTTTAAGTGGTCAGGTTGTTTTAGTTGAAAATACCTAGAAATAAGCAATAACCCCAGCGCTCGCTCTAATGCGCCTTGCTGCTTCAGCATGATACAATCCCGCCATAAACCGGTTTTATAGCCACATAAAAAATCATCGAGAGAACCCTCTATGACTGTGATCAAGCAAGAAGATCTAATTCAGAGTGTTGCAGATTCCCTGCAGTATATTTCCTATTATCATCCATTGGACTTTATTAAGGCCATGGAAGAGGCTTATCACCTTGAAGAGTCCCAAGGTGCTAAGGATGCCATCGCGCAGATTTTAATTAACTCTCGAATGTGTGCTACCGGCCATCGTCCAATTTGCCAAGATACCGGAATTGTTACCGTATTCTTAACCATCGGCATGGATGTGCGTTTTGAAGATGCCACTATGGGTGTCGAAGATATGGCCAACGAAGGCGTGCGTCGCGCCTATTTGCTGCCTGATAACATTTTGCGTGCATCTGTATTGGCCGATCCTGATGGAAAACGTGCTAACACAAAAGACAATACACCAGCTGTTATTCACACAAAACTAGTGCCTGGTAACACTGTAGATGTACACGTGGCAGCTAAAGGTGGTGGCTCAGAAGCTAAATCTAAGTTTGCTATGTTAAACCCATCTGATTCAGTTGTGGATTGGGTGCTTGAGCAAATTCCTAAAATGGGAGCGGGTTGGTGCCCACCAGGAATGCTAGGCATAGGCATTGGCGGTACAGCTGAAAAAGCGATGATGATTGCTAAAGAGGCATTGCTTGAGCCAATTAACATTAAAGAGCTTCAGCAGCGCGGAGCGCAAACTCGTTCTGAGGAATTGCGTTTAGAGTTGTATGAAAAAGTAAATAAATTGGGCATCGGTGCCCAAGGCCTAGGTGGTTTAACCACCGTATTGGACGTAAAAGTAGCAGATTACCCAACTCACGCAGCCAACAAACCTGTGGCCATTATTCCTAACTGTGCAGCGACTCGTCATGCGCACTTTGAATTAGATGGTTCTGGTCCTGCGCAACTGGAAGCACCAAAACTTGAAGACTGGCCTGAGATTTCTTGGGAAGTGGGAGACAGTGTTCGTCGCGTAGATTTAAACTCAATTACTCGTGAAGAAATGGCTGATTGGAAAGCTGGCGAAACCATCTTGCTAAACGGCAAAATGTTAACCGGCCGCGATGCTGCCCATAAACGCATGGTCGACATGATCTCGAAAGGGGAAGAGTTACCAGTTGATCTTAAGAATCGCTTTATCTACTACGTAGGCCCTGTAGATCCTGTGCGTGATGAAGTGGTGGGTCCTGCTGGCCCAACAACGGCTACGCGAATGGATAAATTCACGCGTACCGTATTAGAAAAAACCGGTTTGATGGGCATGATTGGTAAAGCCGAGCGCGGAGATATTGCAATTGAAGCCATTAAAGACAATAAGGCTTCTTATCTTATGGCTGTGGGTGGTGCTGCGTACCTGGTATCGCAAGCCATTCGTAATGCTGAGGTAGTGGGTTTTGCCGACCTAGGAATGGAAGCCATTTATGAATTTGATGTAGTGGACATGCCTGTAACAGTTGCCGTGGATGTAAACGGTGTTTCTGTTCACAAGACGGGTCCTCAAGAATGGTATGCAAAAATTAATGCTAAAGAAATTAGTTAGTTTTTAAGTGTCGTTAATTAAAAAAGCAGCCTAATTAGGCTGCTTTTTTGTTTTAAGCTCACCTAAAAATATCGATCAATAGATACATGGCTTCATGTACACCCGTTTGCTTGAATTTCTGCTGTAATTAAACTCAACTGCTTTGATTGGAATTCATATTTTTTAATTTTTCAGTGAGGGTGTCTCAGTGATAGAGCTTCATCAGCGACAATGCGTTGCGTGCAAATTAATGGAGCCTTCTCTGACTTCGAGCGAAGTAGAGGAGCTTAATAAGAAAATTCCGGAGTGGGAGGTGCTAAATGAGTCTGGTATTTTGAAGCTAAGGCGAGAATATCTATTTGATGACTTTATTAGTGCGCTGGATTTTACCAATCAGGTGGGAGGAATGTCCGAGAGTGTTAATCACCATCCGGACATACTCACTCAGTGGGGCAAGGTTACACTTACTTGGTGGAGCCATAAAATAAAAGGTTTGCATCTAAATGATTTTATCATGGCAGCGAAATCCGATGTCTTATTTCACTCGAGTTAACTTTTATACGTGACTGAATAGTTTGTGCGATTTAGTGCTCTAGGCGCAGACTATTTACTATTAACGCTCGTCCTTCGCAGCCATGGGTGCTAACACTAATGCTCCAGTTTTCTTTCATGGCGGTCAGGGCTAACATGAAGCGCCGATTGGCGACGGTATCGTATTCGCTATAAACCCTAAAAATATTGGAAACTTTTCCTCCACATTTATGCGCCTTATTACGAGCATAAATATCAAAGGGCGCCTCTTCATCGTCTTCCTGTTGCTCAATACCTGTAATTAACAATCCACTGACGACCCTGTCTTCTGCCCATCCTGTTAGGCTAATAAAAAATAAGAAAAGACAAATTGCGCCTCTGTTCATTATTTAATAAATTCCTTTTAAAAGTACGTGACGCATAATTAAGGTGTTCGGCTAGTTATCTAAAAACTGTAGCTTGTTTTAGCCTTGAACTGGATAGATTTTATAGCGCAGTGATGGACATGAGCTATGCTTTTAATTAAATGATTGGCGACAGTGGATGATGCCAGGGATGAAGAGGGAATACAGACAGAGTTCTGTGAGCAGTGTAACTTTATTGGCGCTAGTAGGTATTTTTTGCGCTAGTTTGTCGGCGCTTACCTTTGCCGAAACTCGTATGGTCAGTTCTGGATTACCCGACCTAGATGCTCCCCCCAGCCAGTATGCAGGCTTTTCTCGTCTACTCGATGATGAGAGCATAATGGTGCCTGAAGAGTTACTGGATATTAGTAAAGACGTTAAGCGCATTGCCTTTTATCACAATGGCGATCGCCTGCATCGTAAAATTCCCAAGCAAGTCCACCTCATGATTGAAAACAAGCTCTTTGGTAAGTTCATGGGGCTTGGTCGTTTTGAAGTAATTGATTGTATTGAGTGTCGCACTACACGCGTAAATTTCGAAGATTCCCGCATGCACATCAGCCAAAGCGCGCAAAGCAATCAAGATTTAAGGTCGTTATCAAAAGTTGTGCGGGTTGATGCCTTTATGCTGTGGAGCGCCAGCATGCACGAGAATAAATTTACAATAAACTTAAGAATGGTCAGTTCAAGAAGCAATGAAATTTTATGGCTTAAAGAATATGTTAAGAAAACCACTCGCGAGCAAGAAGAATTGGAATTTGAAAGTATAGAAATGGAATTTGTGGTGAGTGCTTGGGGTTTAGGGGCTGACCGGCAAGGGGTGGCTCCAACGGCAGATGCCGAATTAAGTGGCGTAACGGGTTTTGGTTTGCGTCGCCGAGAATACACCAGTTTAAATAAGGATATTGAATACAGCTTAGGGGTGGAATATTTTAAAAACTTTTCATCAACTGATGAATTTAGTGTCAGTGGTATAAATCTGGAAGGACGAATATTTGTCAACATAGAAGCCATGAAAAATTTGGTTAAAACCAAAGCCTACCTAGGTGTTGGGCAAGCCTTCTTCAGTGGTAGTCATGGCTTGATGCTTAAATTTGGATTGGAATTTCCTTTTGTGACCAATGGGTTTATGGCGCTGGGGGCGGTTTATTTGGTGCCTGAAGAAGTTGAATGGGATAGTGATACAAATTACGAAGACAGTTCCGAGTTTGGTGGTTCGGGTTTGGATTTAACTTTGGGCTATCGCTTTTAAGGTGATTTTATGAAGATCATAGTTTTAATTGCCATTGCATTTTTAAACGCTTGCTCTATTGGGCAGTTCGAAATGGAGCAAGACCCGTTTGCTAAGCAGGCTCCTGGCAATGTAAATAAAACTGACCTGGATAAAGAGGCTGATTATGCCAAGAAAAACCATGGCATTGTTAATATTCACCGCCATGGTCCGGGCTATGATGTGATGTTAATGCTGAACGCGGGTGAGAGTGACATTATTTTTAGCATGGATATGGCTAAAGGCAGTGAAACATTTATGCCGGAAATTCAAGAGCAAGCCCGACTTCAATCTGATTTTAACGATAAAGCTGAGTTATCGGAAAATGGTGAGGCTAAGGGAGAGCGAGTAAAAGAAGAAGATCAGTTTTTTAACAAAGAGGCTTTGAGTTTGTTTTCAGAGGCAACCAAACACATATTAAGTGCACAAGCCTTGTTTTACCGTAAGTCATACTGGAAGGCTCTTGAAGAGACCAATATGGCCATGTCTTTGGTGCCATCATCGGCTCAGGCTTATGCCTTGAAGGGCAGTATTTATTATAAAATGGGCCGTAAGAAAGATGCAAAAATTTCCTGGAAAAAAGCCTTTCAGCTAGATCCTTCTTTAACAGACGTTAAAGAAAGTTTGAAGCTCGTTAATTAGGTACAAGACTATGATGTTAAATCGATTTTTGCTGCCGATTTATGTGATTATTTTAATGCTTTCAGACTTCTCTTTAGGGGCAGATCCTATCGAGGTGTTAACCCAAAAGGATGATTTAGAAGAGGTTCAATTAAAATCACAATTAGAGGATCGCCTAGCAAGAGATATACAGGCGTATTTAGGCGGGAACCGCTTTATTATTAATGTGGACGTTACTTTGCAGAAAATTCGCCAGGTGATTAAGCAAAAGATAAATACCAATAAACAGTCTGAAAATTATCGTCGTGATCAGACCTATCCTAGGATCCAGTTTCCAAACCAGACTAAAATTGAAAATAAAGAAATAGAAGCTAACCTACCAGGGCTTTTGTATGTAGAGGTGCCGGCGGATAAAGAAAAGGATGCTGAGCTGGCTTTTATGCGAGATCAAATAAAACGCTTGCAGAATCAGCAGTCTCAGCCGCGCTGGAATGGCTCTAAAGAGGAGGGTGGAAAAGACGGGCAAATTGAAAAAACGGTGGGGGTCTTTAATAGAATTGTAAAGTTGCGTATTAGTTTAATTGTTGAAGAAAGTATCAGTCAGGAGCAAGAGGGTTTCTTACGTAATTTAATTTATCAAAAAGCAGCTCTTAATGATTTAAGAGGTGATGAATTAAAAATTATGCGAACGGAATTTTCCAAGCTTCCGGAGCCAGTGTTAACTCAGAAGTCCGTTGGCATTGGGCAAAGCTGGATGGATGAAAACTTTAGTTCGTTAGTGTTAGGTTTACTGTCCTTTTTGGCTTTACTATTACTGGTTTTAATTGTTATGTCTATGCGAAAAAAGCCCGAGCCAATTAAAGGCGCACCTAAAGAAACCTTGCAGGAACAACCCGGTAAGGTAGTAGTCAGTGTACCTGTTGAGAATGAAGAAGTTAATCGAAAATATTTAATGCAAAAGACACGTCAGGAAATAATATCATTAGGATTAGGTCAGCCTCAGCATGTTCAATTTGTAATGGATCAATTAACTGCTCAGCAAGAAAAAATTGCTATGGTGGCATCCTTGTACAAAGTTTTAGGACGCAGTCTATTTCGTTCTATCTTCCCTAATGTGGATCAATTGAAACTTCAAAGTGTTATGGCTCAACTGGCTGATCAGCCGCCAGATGAAGATCAGCAGCAAAGAGATGTGCAGGATTTTTATTTGTTGTTACAGCAACGAGTTCAAAATACAGAGGCAAAGCAGGCACATCCGTTTGAATTTTTAAACAGTTTAAATGATTCACAGGTTTTGTATTTAATTCAGCATGAAGATGTGCGCATTCAGGCGTTGGTGGTGAGCCAATTGGATGCAGATCAAGGCGCCCGAGTATTAAATAGAGTGCCTAGTCAAACTCAAGCGCAGGTTATTGCTGAATTGGGGCAGTTTGAAACATTTCCCTTGGATACTTTCCAAGATGTGGCTGATCGCTTGGCAAAATTAGCCCAGCAGGTTCCCAGTTTTGAAAATGTTAATGCTGATGGTTTGAGCATGCTTATTAATATGCTGGACAACATGAGTTCGGCAGAAGAAGCTAAGGTGCTGAGGCGCTTGAAACAGGATAAGCCCGATAGCTTTTATCGCCTTCGCCAACAGTATTTTACCTTCTCTGATTTAAGTAAAACCCCTCGCCAAATTCTTAGTAATGCTTTGCGTGAAGTTGAACGAAATAATATTGGGCGAGCACTATGTAATACCCCTGACGAATTTAAATTACATGTTTTGTCATCGCTTACACCCAAGCTCAAGGCAATGGTTAGAGAGGATTTGAAGCGAAGTGAGGGACGACTGGGTTCAAAAGAAATTGATCAAGCGCGCCGTGCAATTGTGCAAAAACTTCGTGAATACATTAATACTGGAAAATTGTCTATGTCACAAATGCAGCAAGGGACGCGGGTTGAGCCTTCGTGATGAAAATTGATTTTTCATTTGAACAAGAAAAACCAGAGGAGCTGAATGTTCATGATTAGTTTTAGTACCTTGTTCGGCATAACCGCAGGCGTTGGTTTGTTTGTTGCGGCAGTGGTGAGCAGTACCGATAACTACATGATGTTTGTGAGTGTGGCCAGTGGCATGATGGTGGTCGGTAGTACTTTTGCCGCTTCATTAATCAGCTTTAGCTTTATGGAAGTTACACACGCCATAAAGGCGATGTTTCAAACTATTCTCGCAGGTAATACCAGTCAAGGCCATCTGTCAGACCTAGTTAAGCGCTTTATGGAGCTAAGTGACACCTATCGTGACGGTGGCATAAGTGCGCTTGAAGACTGCCAAACCAAGGCCGAAAAGAAGGACCCATTAATGGCCTTGGGAATAGAGCTAATGGGCTCCGGGTATAAACAAGCAGATATACGGGTGATCATGGGGGATGCCATGGATAGCCACTGGCAGCGCCAAAGTCTGGAAGGAAAAATTCTGAATACCATGGGGGTTTATGCACCTGGTTTTGGCATGGTGGGAACGATAGTGGGCCTTATTATCATGCTGGATAATATGGGCGGTGACATGGCAAACTTGGGTAAGGGTTTGGCGCTGGCGCTTATTACTACCCTTTACGGGGTGTTGCTGGCCAATCTTTTGTTTAAGCCCACCGCGGCTCAGGTAACTGAAAAACAGGAACAGGAGTATTTTCGGCATGAGCTGATTACCGATGGTTTTGTACTGTTGGCCGATAAAAAAGACTCTTTACTCATTCAGGACCGGCTTAACGCCTATATTAAGCCCAGCAGACGATACCAGCCTGTGGATACCGAAAAATGAGGGCTAAAGCCGCAAATAAACCTTGGTTTGTTCATGAGCAATAAAACCGGTAAACGAGGGCTAAGGAGGCGTCGTCAAACCTTTGATGCTGATGGTGAAGGCTGGATTGTGACGTATGCCGATGCCATTACCTTATTGCTGGCTTTCTTTGTGATGATTCTCTCGGTGAGTGATTTAAACCAGGGAAAGGTTGAGGCCTTAACTGAAGGACTGGCTGATGCCATGTCCAGTGACAAGCCGTCCACCCCTTTTAGTGACATAAAAAAAGAGCTGGATGACATTATTAATCAGCACGATATGGGCGAAAATGTCAGTGTTAATATTGACTCTAAAGGGGTGAAGGTAGAATTCTCTAACTTCTCTTTGTATGACTCAGGCAGTGCCGCCATTAAGGCAGAAGCTCTGCCCATGCTCAGTGAGGTGAGTAAAGTTATCGCTGCCACTACTGACACCAGTCACCTAGTTGAGATAGAAGGACACACAGATGATGTGCCTATACGCAGCGCCCGATTCCCTTCAAATTGGGAGCTAAGTTCCTCACGGGCCAGTAATGTGGTGAAATATTTACTGGGCAAGGGGATAGACAAGGGGCGCTTAAAAGCCTCTGGTTATGCCGATTCCCGCCCTAAAAAGGCACTAGAGCCGGGTCAGAAAATGGATAGCAGTAAACGTGCGGCTAATCGCCGTGTGGTAATCTATGTGCGTCGCTATTAATAATATTGAGCGCATGATCTAAAGCCTGACCATTTTGGTGCGTTATCGGTTATTTTTTAACACTTGATCCATTTTGGATAAGACTTTCCTCTATGAATCAGGTAAACTGCAACGCCATCTAATTCTTCAAATCCAACACATTTATTCGGATTCACCAGTTTATGTCGACTCGTTTTATTTTCGTCACAGGTGGCGTTGTCTCCTCATTGGGCAAAGGCATCGCTTCAGCATCTCTAGGCGCTATTTTAGAGGCCCGTGGTCTGAATGTGACCATGCTAAAACTGGACCCCTATATTAATGTAGACCCAGGCACCATGAGTCCTTTTCAGCATGGTGAAGTGTTTGTTACTGAAGACGGTGCAGAAACCGACCTTGATCTTGGGCATTACGAACGTTTTATTCGCACAACCATGTCCAAGCGTAATAACTTCACCACTGGCCGCATTTATATGGATGTTATCCGTAAAGAGCGTCGCGGTGACTACTTAGGCGGAACCGTTCAAGTCATTCCACATATTACCGATGAAATTAAACGTCGTGTATACGAAGGTGCCGAAGGCGCTGATGTGGCACTGGTTGAAATCGGCGGAACAGTGGGTGACATTGAATCTCTTCCTTACTTGGAAGCGGTACGTCAGCTTAAACTGGAGCTAGGCAGTAAGCGTGCGTTGTGTATGCACCTAACTCTAGTGCCTTATATTGCCACTGCTGGCGAAACCAAAACTAAGCCAACTCAGCATAGTGTTAAAGAATTACGTTCTATAGGCCTTCAGCCAGACATTCTTATTTGTCGTTCCGATCATCGCATTGATTCTGGTTCTTTACGTAAAATCGCTTCATTTACTAACGTTGAAGAGCGTGCAGTTATTCCATTGGAAGACGCTGATACCATCTACCGCATTCCTTCTTTATTGAAAGCTACCGGCCTTGATGATTATGTTATTGAAAAGTTTGCTCTTGAGTGTGATGAAGCTGACTTGTCCGAATGGGACGCTGTAGTAGACGCCAAGCTAAATCCTGAAAATGAAATCAATATCGCCATGGTTGGGAAATACATGGAATTGCTTGATGCTTATAAGTCATTAATTGAGGCAATTGATCATGCCGGCCTTAAAAATCGCACTAAGGTTAAAATCGAATACATAGATTCTGAAATCATCGAACGTGATGGTTGTAGTATTCTTGAAGGCAAAGATGCCATTCTGGTACCAGGTGGTTTTGGTCATCGAGGTGTAGAAGGCAAGATTCGAACGGTTCAATATGCCCGTGAAAATAAAGTACCTTATTTGGGTATTTGTTTAGGCATGCAATCGGCAGTAATTGAATTTGCTCGTAATGTCTGTGGCCTAACCGATGCCCATAGTACGGAGTTTAATTTGAATACCTCTGATCCTGTTGTTGGCTTAATTACCGAATGGACTACATCTGAAGGTGATACAGAGCAGCGCTCTGAAGCGTCTGATCTTGGCGGTACTATGCGTTTAGGTGGACAAGAGTGCCGTCTAACGGAAGGTTCTTTATCTATAGATGCTTATGCTAGTGAAACCATTCTTGAACGTCATCGTCACCGTTATGAAGTAAACAACAACTACCTAGAAGTGCTTGAGAAAAATGGCTTGCGTATCGCTGGCCGTTCTATGGATGGCAATTTGGTTGAAGTAGTTGAAGTGGTTGATCACCCATGGTTTGTGGCTTGTCAGTTCCACCCAGAATTTACTTCAACCCCACGTGATGGCCACGGCCTATTCACGGCGTTTATCGCTGCGGCGAAAAAACAAGCTGGTGTTGCTTAATACAAAATTCGAACAAATTATCATATTAATTCGTTATTATTTTACTGGAGACAGAGTTTACTATGTCTAATATCGTCGATATTAAAGCTCGTGAAGTTATGGATAGCCGCGGCAACCCTACGGTTGAAGCAGATGTATATTTAGAAGGTGGTTTTTTCGGTACTGCTTGTGCACCTTCTGGTGCTTCAACCGGTTCTCGCGAAGCGCTTGAACTACGTGATGGCGACAAATCTCGCTACCTTGGCAAAGGTGTTTTAAAAGCAGTTGCCAATATTAACGGTGCTATCAAAGACGCTGTTTTGGGCATGAATGCAGTTGACCAACGTGCCCTTGACGACAAAATGTTAGAGCTGGATGGCACTGAAAACAAAGCGACTCTAGGTGCTAACGCCATTCTAGCTGTATCTTTAGCCGCTGCTAAGGCTGCTGCTCAAGCAAAAGGTGTTGAATTATATGAGCACATTGCTGATCTAAACGGTACTTCTGGCCAGTACAGCATGCCATTGCCAATGATGAACATTCTTAACGGTGGAGAGCACGCCGATAATAATGTAGATATTCAAGAATTTATGGTTCAGCCAGTGGGCTTTACTTCTTTCAGTGAAGGTTTACGTGCCGGCGCTGAAATTTTTCATACATTGAAAAAAGTACTTCAAGAAAAAGGTTTAAGCACTTCAGTGGGTGATGAAGGTGGTTTTGCTCCAAACCTTGATTCAAATGCTCATGCATTGGCCATGATCAAAGAAGCGGTTGCTCTTGCTGGCTTTGAATTGGGTAAAGACATTACTCTTGCTTTGGATTGCGCGGCTTCTGAATTCTATAAAGATGGCAAATACGACCTTGCCGGTGAAGGCAAAGTATTTAGTGCTGAAGAATTCTCAGATTACCTAGCAGAGCTATGCAATCAATATCCGATTGTTTCTATTGAAGATGGTCAGGATGAAAGTGATTGGGCTGGCTGGAAATATCAAACTGAAGTATTGGGCGATAAAGTTCAGCTAGTTGGTGATGATTTATTTGTTACCAACACTAAAATATTGAAGCGCGGAATTGATGAGAAAATTGGTAACTCTATTCTTATTAAATTCAACCAAATCGGTTCATTAAGCGAAACACTAGATGCCATTAAAATGGCTAAAGACGCTGGTTTCACTGTTGTTATTTCTCATCGCTCAGGCGAAACTGAAGATACTACTATTGCTGATTTGGCGGTGGGTACATGTGCAGGTCAAATTAAAACCGGTTCATTGTGTCGTTCTGACCGTATCTCTAAGTACAATCGTTTGCTTCGTATCCAGGAACAATTGGGTGATAAAGCCGTATATAACGGCTTGAAAGAAGTTAAAGGTCAGGCTTAATACCTGATAGATATATAGGCTGCACATAGCAGCTTGAATGTAAGATAAACAAAAGGGAAACGATGTTTCCCTTTTGTTTATCTGCTCTAGTATAAAGTGGGGGCAGATCTAAAAGCCTTATCTTGTCTTGCCAAATGATAAATGACGGTTGAATAACGGTTATTTAGTGAGAGTTAATAATAATAAAAATGTCAGCTGAAACCACGTATAAACAAATTCTTAAACAGCATGGTTGGAAGCCGTTGGCGGTGATGATATTTGTATGGCTTATGTATCAGTTGTGGTTCGACCAAACCGGTATTTTTGCTAATATTTCCATGAAAGAACAAATAGAGAATCAACGGGAAATAAATATTGCCAAGCAAGCTCGTAATCAGGTGCTGCTTGAAGAAATTAATGCTCTGAAATCTGGTATGGGAAGTATCGAATCCAAAGCTCGAAAAGAATTGGGCATGATCAAAAAAGATGAAACTTATTTTATTGTCGTAGAAAAAATTAAAGGCCTTAAAAAATGACTTTGCCTTTATATGCTGTGGTGCCAGCTGCCGGTGTTGGCGCCCGAATGAATGCTGATCGTCCTAAGCAATACCTCTTGTTGCAAGACAAAACCATATTAGAGCATACCCTTGAAAAACTTTTAGAATTCAGCGCAATAAAAGAAATCGTTTTATCCGTCAGTAAAAGTGATGCTTATTTTTCAGACTTACCTATTAAAAATAATTCAAAAATCACTATTTGTGAGGGTGGTAAAGAGCGTTTTCACTCGGTGTTGAACGGCCTCGAATCTCTGCTAGAAAAAGGCGTTGGGCGTGATGCCTGGGTTATGGTACATGACGTTGCTCGCCCTTGTATTCGGTTGCAAGATTTAAAAAGACTGTTTAATAATGCCAATGAGCAAGGCGTTATTCTAGGGCAGCCGGTTCGCGATACCATGAAACGCTCAAATGGCAACGGGCTGATTATTAAGACAGTCGATAGAACACACCTGTGGCATGCATTAACTCCTCAGTTGGCCCCTCTAGGCATTTTATTCGATGCCATATCCAAAGCCATAGAGGATGGCGTCAATATCACTGACGAAGCCTCAGCATTAGAATATGTTGGATTAACGCCAAAGATGTTAGCTGGCCACCCAAGCAATATAAAAGTGACCCAACCTGAAGACCTGGAAATGGCCAATGCCTTTCTGATGTTAAATAGTTCTGATGCACTTTCACGAGAAATTAAATAATGCCTTATAGAATTGGCCATGGATTTGACGTTCATAAATTCTCAGAAGTAAAACCAAAATCGAAAGTCATTATTTGCGGGGTATCGATCCCCTATGAAAGTGAGCTTGTCGCTCATAGTGACGGAGATGTTGCGTTGCATGCTTTAAGTGATGCGTTATTAGGTGCCGCGGCACTTGGAGATATAGGTCATCATTTTCCAGATACAGACCCTGCGTTTGCAGGGGCTGATAGTCGAGATTTATTGCGCCAGGTAATGCAAAGCGTTAGCGATAAGTCCTATACGGTATTGAATGTGGATATCACTATCATGGCACAAGCTCCCAAGATGGCTCCCCATATTAAAGCCATGCGTCACAATATTTGTCAGGATTTAAATGTGTCTATTGATCAGGTTAATGTTAAGGCAACCACCACAGAAAAATTGGGGTTTGTTGGCCGTAAAGAAGGCATTGCCGTTGAAGCGGTTGCCATGTTGAAGCGCATTGGGAGTGTTGGTCAATGACAGAGTTTAATGAAAACTGGCCAAGAGCTTATCCTGAACTTGAAATGACAGGGCAGTTTCGAGTACGTGATGAAGATTTCCAAGTAACTGAGCTAAGTAATCGAGCCTTAAAAAAATCTGGCCCGCATCTTTTTTTGTTTATTGAAAAAAAGGGAGCCAATACTCATTGGTTGGCTCGAAAGATAGCCAATCATGCCCACCTTGATTTAAAGGATGTGGGTTATGCCGGTTTGAAAGATCGCCATGGTGTTACTCGTCAATGGTTTAGTTTGCCTGTGAAGGATAAAGATCCAGACCTATCACACTTGTTTGCCAAGGATGAATTTACTCTGTTAAGTCAGGGTTATTATGGGGTTAAGTTAAAGCGCGGCGCTTTGGGTGGTAACCAGTTTCGCCTTGTCATCCGTAATATAAAAGGGGACAAGCAAAAAATAGAACAGCGCCTTGAATTAATTCGTCAAAGAGGAGTACCTAACTATTTTGGACCTCAGAGATTTGGAAATAATTTTGAAAACCTAAATCAGGCTAAAAATATGTTTGAAAATGGTAAGCGCCCACGCAATAAACAAAAAGGCTCCATGTATATATCGGCGGCGCGTTCGTACCTGTTTAACGAAATGCTGTCAAAAAGAATTGAGCTCGGGTGTTGGGATCAACCCATAGCGGGTGAAGTTTATGGCTTTGCAGGCAGCTTGCGTGGATTTAGTCAGGAAAATACAGGCGAAGAAAGACAACGCTGGCGCTTAAATAGAATACATCCTACCTGCGCCTTATGGGGAAAAAATGAGTCCCTTGCTACTTCTGACTTACTCAACATAGAAAACACAGTGGCAAATGAAAATAAGGTATTTAGCGACGGTTTGATTAGCAAAGGTTTAAAGCAGGAAAGACGTGCCAGTAGAATGCTTATTCCAGATTTATTTTGGATGTGGCAAGACGATAACCTCGTGCTGCGTTTTTCCTTGGCCTCAGGATATTTCGCCACATCTTTACTTAGAGAACTTGGCGACATACAAGAGGCATCAAGAGAGTTTAGGCCAGAGCAGTTATTGGGGAAAGATTAATGGAATTACTATTAAGTAATGATGACGGTGTACACGCTCCTGGGTTAGTCATGCTAGCCAAGCATTGCAAAGAAGCTGGATTTAATATTCAGGTAGTAGCACCAGATAGGGATAGAAGCGGTGTTAGTAATTCTTTAACGCTAGACAGTCCATTGCACCCGATACAATTGGCGAATGGTTTTATCAGTGTTAACGGTACGCCTACAGATTGTGTGCACCTAGCTATTAATAGTTTGTGTAACCCTGTTCCAAAAAGAGTGATTGCCGGTATTAATTCTGGAGCAAACCTTGGGGATGATGTGCTCTATTCAGGAACAGTGGCTGCGGCTATGGAAGGGCGTTTCTTAGGTGTTACGCCCATAGCAGTATCCTTAGTGGGTAAACAGCATTTTGATACGGCGGCAAGAGTAACGCTTGAACTGCTTCCTCAGTTGGAAAAACTAAATATAGCCAAGCGTACGGTGATTAATATAAATGTTCCTGATGTTCCTTATGAGCAATTAAAAGGCGTCGAAATTACACGCTTAGGACATAGAGAGCGCAGTGATAATCCGGTTAAAACCCAAAACCCAAGGGGCAAGGAATGTTATTGGATCAGTGCCGCCGGTCCTGCAGCCGATGGGGGCGAGGGCACTGATTTTCATGCAGTAGCCCAAGGAAAAGTATCAGTGACGCCGATACATGTTGATATGACATCTTATGAAATGTTGGATAGTTTGAAAGGTTTAACATTGTGACCCCATTGCAATTACAGGGTATTGGCATGACCAGCCAGAGAACAAGGGACCGTTTGGCGGCACGTTTAATTGAGCAGGGCATTCAAAACAAGGACGTACTTGATGTGATGGCCAACACCCCGCGTCACATATTTGTAGATGAAGCGCTAAGTCATCGAGCATATGAAGATACCGCTTTGCCAATTGGTTTTGGTCAAACCATTAGTCAGCCTTATATCGTTGCGAAAATGACCGAGTTGCTTATTAAGACAGGTCCTTTGGAATCTGTATTAGAGATTGGTACCGGTTGTGGCTATCAGACTCTCGTGTTATCTCAACTAGTTAATAGGGTCTATAGTGTCGAGCGCATTGAAGCGTTACAAGCCAGAGCAAAAAAACGCCTGTCCTTATTGCGGGTGAATAATGTGAAATTCAAACATGCCGATGGTAACTGGGGATGGCCAGAAGAAGGCGCGTTTGATGCCATATTATCAGCTGCTGCCCCCGAAACTATTCCGCCTGAGTTAATCAACCAACTAAATGTGGGTGGCCGTTTAATTATCCCTGTGGGTAAAGGGGATGATCAAAAGCTGACTCTGGTCACGCGTGAAGAAAGTGGATATAAAAAGAAAATACTAGAAGCAGTTAAATTTGTGCCCATGTTAAGCGGTACCAAAAAGCTGGAAGCGTAAGCGGTAAACTATTAGAAGGTTAGAGGAATGTTAAATTTTTTAAAAGGCATGGCAATGGGAGCTGCTGACGTTGTGCCTGGAGTCTCGGGTGGAACCATTGCTCTTGTTACTGGGATATACGAACGGTTAATTGGAGCCTTGCAAAGCATTGGCCCGAATACACTAGTTTGCCTTTATAAGAAGGGGGTTAAAGAAGCCTGGCAACAAATAGACGGCACATTTTTGTTAAGCCTATTTGCTGGAATATTAACCAGTATTCTCTTGTTTGCTCAAATTCTTCACTATGCGATTGAGCACTTCCCCATGTTTATTTGGCCATGCTTTTTTGGCTTGGTGTTGGCTTCGGCCATTTATGTCAGTAAAGAAGTGGGAGTCTGGAATTGGCAACGGCTGGCTATGTTAGTTTTAGGGACGGGGTTTGCCGCCATGATAAGCCTCTCTGCGGCCACTCAAATTGATGTTACACCCATGACATTGTTTTTATCCGGCTGTTTGGCTATATGTGCGATGATATTGCCAGGGATTTCAGGCAGTTTTATTCTATTGTTGCTTGGCATGTATGCTCACGTTATTGGGGCGGTTAAATCATTTGATATCGTTACTCTAGCCATTTTTGCCAGTGGCTGTGTCGTGGGCCTTATGCTGTTTTCAAGGTTTTTGGCGTGGATATTAGCTCATTACAAGCAGGCTACTTTGGCATTGTTAACAGGATTTATGCTGGGAGCTCTGATTAAATTATGGCCTTGGAAGGAAGTACTGGAATACCGAATTAATAGTGCAGGGGATTCAATCCCCTGGTTAGAGGCCCCTATTGCACCTTGGTTACACTCTGATCCACAATGGTTGGTCGTCAGTTTGAGCGCAATATTTGGTTTTTCCTTGGTATTAATTCTTGAACGCACGCTCAATAAAAAAAAATAGCCTGAAAAACAACCAGGAGTTAACCCTTTTAGATCCTGTTTTTCACTTCTAGCTCACTAAAAAGGTGTGCAAAAAATTGGCAAATGCCAACCTAGGGTATTAGAAAGGTTAAGTTCAGCATTTTTTTAGAAGAAATTTGAATTTTAAGATACATTTTGATAATAGATCTAACTAAAAAAGTAATAAAAAGCGGATGTTTAAAAATTGCTAATCTCTGAGCGTCAAAAAATCCGGCATATTAGATTGGGTAAATTCACATCAAGGTCTATTTTGATCTTGTTTGCCCTATTGTGTCTGAATGGCTGTAGTGGTTTTGTCTCCGTTGAAGATAAATTTGACTCGGGAGCGGGCGCTAGAACAGGTAATAAAATTCACGTAGTTCAAAAGAGTGAGACCCTTTTCTCATTGGCTTGGCGTTACGGTTGGGACTATAAGTCGTTAGCGAGTGCTAACTCCATTAGCTCTCCTTATATTATTCATCCAGGACAAAAGTTACGCGTAAGCCATTCTAAAGCGCAAAAGTATGTTGCAAGCAAAACCAGAAGCAAAAATTTGACAAACTCACCTGGCTCCACTTCCAAGTCATTAGCCAGTGCTCGAAAAAGCAGTCAAAAGACGACTAAAGTGGTTCAAGGTAGCTCTAAGTCGCCAAAACAGTGGGGCAAGGCAGGAAGTCCGAGGTGGACATGGCCTGCCAAGGGTAAGCTGATCGCCAAATTTTCAGCTAAATCACCTGCCAATAAGGGGATTGATATTGCCGGAGGGTTAGGGGAATCTGTAACTGCAGCAGCGGCAGGATCGGTAGTCTACGCAGGTAGCGGACTACTGGGATATGGCAACCTGGTGATCATAAAACACAACGAGCAATACCTCAGTGCTTACGCACATAATAAGCGCTTGTTAGTGAAAGAAAGCCAGAAAGTAAAAGCCGGACAGACCATTGCTGAATTGGGTTCAAGTGGCACGGACAAGGTTAAATTACACTTTGAAATTCGTCGCCAAGGGAAACCAGTAGACCCAATGTTATATCTGCCAAGGGCGAAAAATTAAGTTTCGCCCAGGTGGTGGGGACTTAATCTTTTATTCTTTTTGTTGTTAGTTTGATTAGTTTTTAATTCTTGGAATGACTTTTGAATAGTTAAAGACTGTGACGACATAATAACAATGATACTTGGCGGGGCAAGCTATGGCGGTTAAAAAGGAATTACAAAATAAAGAAGTAGAGTCGGATTTGGCAGTGGCGGAAGTCAAAACCAAGAAAGTAGCTAAAAAAGGGGAAACGGAGAAAATTAGCGCGATCGGTAAGGATACTGAATCGCAGAAGAATTTAGATGCTACTCAGCTTTATCTAAATGAAATTGGCTTTTCACCATTACTGACTCCGGTAGAAGAAGTACATTTTGCGCGCTTGGCTCGAAAAGGTGACGAAAAAGGCCGCAAGCGTATGATTGAAAGTAATTTACGCCTAGTGGTGAAAATTGCCCGCCGTTACGTTAACCGTGGCCTCACTCTGCTTGACCTTATTGAAGAGGGTAATCTTGGCTTAATACGCGCCGTAGAAAAATTTGATCCAGAGCGTGGTTTTCGCTTTTCAACATATGCTACCTGGTGGATTCGCCAAACGATTGAGCGAGCCATCATGAATCAAACCCGTACCATTCGCTTGCCTATCCATGTTGTTAAAGAGCTAAACGTTTATTTACGTGCTGCTCGTGAATTAACTCAAAAGCTGGATCATGAGCCTTCTGCAGAAGAAATTGCCGACCTTTTAGAAAAACCCGTAGCAGATGTGAAACGAATGTTGGGGTTAAATGAAAGAGTGGCCTCTGTGGACTCTCCGCTTGGCTACAACAGTGAAAAATCCATTTTAGACACCATTGCAGATGAATCCGCAGGCGACCCTTGTAAGCTGTTACAGGATAACGACATTAGCCAAAGTTTGGACCATTGGCTTGAAGATTTAACCGAAAAGCAAAGAGAGGTTATTGCTCGACGCTTTGGTTTACGCGGATACGAAACCAGCACCCTTGAAGAAGTAGGGCATGAGATAGGATTAACTCGTGAAAGAGTCAGGCAAATACAGGTAGAAGCATTGAAACGTATGCGTGAAATCATGGAAAAACATGGTTTAAATGCACGGGCCATTTTTGGCGTTTTAGATGCCTAACGTTTTTTGAACACATAAATTAACGAGTTATAAAGCTTTCGAGTACTTAAACCTGCCTGGCAACATGCAGGTTTTTTTGATTTTGAGCTATGAGTAAGCTGGCGAATGAAGGGTGGGAGTTTATAAGGCAATTAAATTTGGCAACATTTTCTGAGCCTAAGGGTCATTTCTAAGTTGTATTAAATCGCTAGACTGGTTTCTCTTTAAATATTCAGCGTAATTTAGTTCACCATCAGGTATCGAATATGACAGCTCAAATGAGTGCCAGTGAAATCAGCTTATTCCGAGATAATGTTAAACGTTTTATAGCTGAAAATATTCAGCCTGATTTTATGCAATGGGAAAAGTCTGAGATTTTCCCCCGTCAATTATGGAATCAATTTGGTGAGGCCGGACTTTTATGTGTGGACTTACCTGAGGAATTTGGTGGCTGTGCCGCACCGTTTCGCTGTGCTTCTGTGGTGGCGGAAGAGCTTTCTTATGCAGGCTTCGCTGGAGTAGCAACCAGTTATGCGGTGCATGCATATATTGTTGCTAACTATGTAATGAACTCAGGTACAGCGGCACAAAAAAACAAGTATTTAGCCAAGATGGTATCTGGTGAATGTGTTGGTGCCATCGCCATGACCGAGCCTGGAACAGGCTCAGATTTGCAAGGCATTGTAACCACTGCAAAAGCCGATGGAGATGATTACATTATTAATGGCTCTAAAACCTTTATTACCAATGGTCAACATTGTGATGTGGTAATTGTTGCAGCCAAAACTAATGAAGTAGGAGGGGCTAAAGGGCTTTCATTATTTTTAGTAGACAGCGATGCGACTGGATTTCAGCGCGGAACCAATCTGGATAAAATTGGTTTACACTGTGCTGATACCTCCGAATTATTTTTTGATAACGTGAGAGTTTCCAAAACAGATATGTTGGGGCCTTTAGATAAGGGCTTTTTAGTATTAATGAATGAGCTACAGCGCGAGCGTTTAAGTTTAGCCATAGGTTCTGTGTGTGCCACAGAAGGGGTTTTAAATGAAACCATTCAATATGTGAAAGACCGTAAGGCTTTTGGTAAACCTATTTCAGCGCTACAAAATACGCGATTTAAAATTGCTGAAATGGCCACAGAGGTTCGTATTCATCGAGCCTTTATCAATGAATGTATGGATAATTTTGAATCAGGTAAATTGGATATCGAAGCGGTTAGCATGGCTAAATATTCATGTAGCGAGATGCAAGGGCGAGTAGTGGATTATTGTTTACAGCTTCATGGTGGTTACGGTTATATGACAGAGTACCCAGTGGCCCGTGCTTTTGTAGATGCTAGAGTACAGAGAATTTATGGTGGAACGTCTGAGATTATGTTGGAGCTCATTAGCCGCTCTGTATTGGCTTAAAGCAATTTAAGCTGTCCCAATTTGATAGTCTTTTTAAAATGCAAAAAAGCCTTTTAAAATGCCCGAATTTCGTAGTCGGGCTTTTTAAAAGGCTTTAGCTAAATATGTATGACAGACTACTTAGGCCAACCAGGATCACCGTCAAAAGTGCGTTCCCCTCTGCTATTGAGGGTGAACTCACCACCATTATCTCCATCTCCATCTTGCCCGTTAATAGGGGTAGCAGTGAGCATAACACAAGTTGATACATCAGCTTCACCATCGCATTTTCCTGCTAGGATATAGTAGCGCTCTCCAGATAATGTATACGAATCTGCTGCCGAAGGAAGGCCGTAATCATCAGAGTTATCTACATTAAGATCTGCTAAAACCTCTGTGTAGCTAAAATCATTAGCAAAGAAATCCTCTTGAATGCGCATCATATTTAACAATTCCGAAGCCGCATCATTTCGTGCGGCATCAATAACATGTTGTTTATATGAGGGTATCGCTACTGAGGCGATAATGCCGATGATGGCAGTCACGACCATTAGTTCTATTAGGTTAAAACCCTGTTGTTTATTCATATTCAGCATCCTAAATATTGTCTATTGACGCCAGTATATTGGGGTCACGTTACAGTTACTCGCTTCACATTCTGACACAATTTTTTCGCAGTTTTCGGTGCATGCTTCGTCAGAAACCTCATCATTATGGAAGCGGCTATCCTCTATAGTTTCTGTGCCAATGGCAATGGTCTTACTACCGCCTTTTCGATAAATAATCACGGGCCGCGGGGCGATTCCTGAGTGAGCTAATATTTTGGAGGCATCATCTTCATCTATGTCACCATCACCGTCCAGATCTATAGCGGCTTGTCCCCATTTTTGGTCAAGGGTGTAAAGTCTCGATGTACCTGTATCCGGGCCGCAAGTGCTGGAAGATACACCAGACTTAGAGAAGGAGGTAAAAATTACAGCACCAGCAAATGTGGTAGATTCGGCTAATACCTTCTCTCCTTCAGTGTCGAATGTAATGTACCAGCCGCCACCTGTGGTGAGCATATTTTTCATCTTGGCTATTTTCTCTTTACCACTGACTGTTTCGGAATCAAAGTCCCCGTTCATCAATGGACTAGCATTAAACACCTTTTTACTGGCAGCGGTAATATCAGCAACACTAGAGCCTATTTCAGTAACATCTGATGCAGCCTCAGTAAGTGCAACATATGAATAGCTAGAGGATACATTGGATACATTTGTATCTTTTATTACATATAAACGATTTTTTACTGCGGTAGTGAGAATGGGATGTGCTCTGTGGCCAGAGCCTACAGCTATTGTCAGGTAGTCACCATTTTCTTTATCCTTGACCAAGGCAACATTGGGCTTATTGTAAAAACGGCGTCTGCCAGCATTATCTGCGACACCAAGGTCAGCAAGACTAGCAATCACGCCCCCTTTGAGAAAACTACTGCCAACATTTAGATCTATGCGAAATATTCGTCCTCCGGTATCTGTGGCAAATAAGTAGTCAATTAAACCATCGCCACTAATATCCACGGCTGAGATACTGGCAGGAATGCTATTGACCATGTCAGCGATTTCCAAATCTGCGCCAGACCCGCTTCCACCTACCCAGGCAAGTCGGTCGCCTGTTGTAGCGTCCACAAAATAGATTGCTCGGCCCATAGAGTCGTCACCAGGCTCATCTATATCCTGATTTTCATCGTATCCTCCTCCAAAGATGAGTACATCGCGTTCTTCGCCACTAAACTTAATTCTGGCAACGGTCATACCTGACCAGGTTTGACCCAGTTCAGCAAACTCTCCTTGGCCACCCTTAATCTCAAATAGCATCTTAGGGGCATTACGATCAGATATATTTAACCCATAATAATTTCTACCACCGCGGCGCATACCTGCGTATAAATAGACATGTTCATCCTCCAAGGTTGCCCCTAACCCTTCGAGAATGTTGTTTTGGTTAGTGTCTTTAAACCAGGTAGTGATCTGACCATCCATGCCGTAGGGTTTGTCAGCCGCCGCCGCATTATTGTCGAAATAAGTTTTTTGTGTGCTATGCAAGCTTCTTGGAATGAATGCAAATTCTTCGACTCCGTTAGCTGTGTCTATAGCATGAATAAAGCCTTCGTTGGTACCAAAGAAAATAGTGGAGTCTGGAGTATCAGCATCGCCGCCATAGGTGACGATAACAGGCTCGCTGTGCAGCGGATCACCAACTGAGTAGCGACTATCAGTATTATCTCCATCTCCGTTATTATCTTCTACGTCTACTCCTGTGGACCAATCATATAAGTTGGTGAATTCTGCATCTGAGACACCAAAGCTAGTGGCGGTAGCGCCATCGCTATTACCAAAAGATACCATGCGTGTGGTGGTTTCATCGGTATTGGTCCATATATTACGGTCGGCAGGCTCTAATAAATTGGCCACACCGCCTTCATCTACTTTTTTACCATCTGGAATGTCGGTCGTATTCCAAAAATCGGACACACTTTCATTAAAGAAACCGGTCGCCTCACTGATAGCAGGCAAACCTTCTTCTGCACCTTCCACAAGACCAGTTTCAGTAAGACGGTATTTCTTTAGGTTTCCTGCCCATTTGACATTCTCGGCGGGGCGAAACAGAGCATAGAATAAATCATCTCTATGCTCGGAAGCGTTAAAGGCGTTGACCGATACCGCAGGTGCGGTAAAGGTGGAGTCTGTGGATAAAATGTCTAAAAATATGGCTTCTAAAGCTTCGGTTAACTCAGAGGTATCATCGGCTGCGAAATAGCGGCCGCCACCATAATCTGCAGCACGTTTCAATAGGTCTACACCGTTTACCAGTCCAAATCCACCGATGGTATAGGTGGTTATTTCCTGATTGCCCGCCTGTGAACTTGAGTGATCTTTATTCTTTAACCAGTAAGCAAGTTCATCCATGCAATCGCCATTACCACTACAAGACTGACTCAACCCTGAAGGTAGTGTTGTACTTGATATAAGACTTTTTACTCGACTATTGGCGTTAGTGTCACTGGTAGGCTCACCATCGGTGAGTAGTATAATATGATTTTTTTGACAACTTGCTTCTATAGGACTTTTATAGTTAGTGCTGGTGGGTGCCTGGCGAGAATCGGCAACACTGCTGTTTGGATAGGAATCATTACCAAAATACCACTCCTCACCTCTGTAATAACGGCTTGCTTCATACATAGTTTCTTCAAGTGGTGTACCGCCACTGGCAATATAGCTATCTAGTTTATTTCTGATTAGCACCCCAGAGGTTGTTATGTCGGTGACGGGCACATCGATCATGCCGCCATCCGAATAACGGTCGAATCGCATTAAGCCCAAGTTAATATCAGTTAAAGATTCAGTGAGGCTTTTTACTACATCTACCACTACTTCCAAGCGGGTACTGGTCGTAGCATCGCTGGAATTGTGATACCAGTTCAGATAGTTACCTGTATATAACCATAGGGATTGGCCATAATCACAACGAATAACGCCATTGTTACCATCCCTTAAATTTTTCCACTTATTGCCACGCCATTGTTTAAAAGTGCCTAATATTCTACCGTCACTGCTTAAGGTAGCCGCTTCGTCGCTACAGTCAGTTGAACTGCCGTCGGTTAAGGATGAAAAGTTATGACCATCATTTGAATCATCATACAGGCTGTTATAAACCTCATCTGAATCATAGCTTCCTGAATAATTCGCCGATGGAACAAATGGGTTGGGGGTAACATCTACTTCGCCACTCATGCTGCCTGAGGTATCCATAATGAATAGCACATTGGAATTGACGCGGCTGTCTTCATCTATGGCAGTTGCGCCGTAAATTTCGGTATCGTCTGCTAATACATAAGCTCCGATACAGAGACAACTTATGAAACAAATTAATTTATTCATGCTGTGGCCTCTTAGTAAACAACGCGCATTACGGCTTGAGATTTAATATTTAGGAATAGGGTAGGAAATCTTGCATTCCAATAATCTTCCATAAAGCTTTCAAAGCTGATTTCTTTACCTTGTTTAATTATTTTTGGTTTTTGCTTAAAGTTATAGAAAGGCTTAGCGCACTGGTCGCAACCTTTAACATAAATAATGCCGCTGTTGCTGGAGTCCATGTATTCCACTTTGATACTTTGGGGTTCTAGCGCGATATCTAGCGCGGTAGCCGCATTGGCACTGGCTGAAAAATAGAGGCAAGTAAATAAGCAAATCATTAATTTCATGTCATTCTCCTAATCTGTAACACCGGCTTGTTGCAGTCCATCAACCGTGGCACCGAGTACCTGAGCGTTGCTGGCAAAATTTAAAGTGGCAATGCAGTCATGTTCAAATACAAAAGCACGGGATTGGCTTTCGGTATCAAGGTTATAACCGCCTCTGGAAGTTGGATCATTTTTAACAAATCGCCAGTCTATTGCGATGCTGTCTGATTTGGGTGCCGTTGGAGAATCTTCTCCGCCTGCATACTGTTTAGTTTGAGATGTTGTGAGGTCTTCATGTTTGTCAGCTGTCATTGATTGAATCAGTTTAGTTCTGTCAGCATTGTAAATACGAACGTTGGCCTCCTGTTCGTTGCGACAGTCCTGGTAAGTAATGGAGCTGGCCAAGCTATTAACTATCATCTTACTTTGGAGTGTTGTGCTTTCTAACAGGTAAACTGTCACCAAGGTAATAATGGTTAATAGCACCAGTGAAACCAATAGTGTGGAGCCTTTTTCATTTTTCATTTATCAGTCTCCTAAATATCATTATATCGGACAGTCTCAATTAGATTGGTGAGCTCTATAGTGTTCATGAAAATATTGCGCAAGGCTCCATCATCATCCGCTGTTTCAAGGGGCTCGGCATCTAACAAACTGTAGGTGCGTGCTTGTTTGATGGACTGCACTCTGTCTGTATTGGTGTTGTCTTCACTGGTGGTTAAAATCGCAATGCGAATACTGCGTGCTAGAACACCATAACCAGCTGTGGCTTCAGCGGTTGTTAAATTGACATAACGAGCAGTATTTTGTTGTCGAGCATCACTTGCTAGGCCCACTTGAAACTCAAACCGTGCAACGTGGTTGATGATGGAAACAGGAGCATTGCCGAGCCAGGCGCCAGCTTGTACATCATATGTACGACAGACTAAATCCTGGTATGTAGTACTGTTTTCATCGCCGACTACCCAAAAAACATCTGCATAATAAAAGCCCTCAGCAAGGATAGGTAAAACCTGCCCTGTGCAGGAACGAGTTGTGTCATTAGTTACCTCATATGATAATCCTAAGCGGTCGCCTAATATTGCATCTTCACCTTCCAATGGATCTAGGTCATTCACAGAACAAGCTTCCGCCTCCTCATCTGCACCGCATGTAATTAAAGGAGTACCTGAGAAACTGGCAAATATGGGAGACATCTCCATTTGGGAGTACTCCTTGTAGCCGGCTCTGCGTATAAATTTAGTGAGATATTCCATGGCAAAGCGTCCTGTTTCCTGATTTTGAGCCAGGGCATCTGACAAGGTTGCACTGCGGTTAGTGGTAATGAATAAATTCATTATGCCGCCCATAATAATTAAGCCAATTAAAGAGGAGATCATTAGCTCTATAAGGGTGAAGCCATTTTGTTTGCTCATTAATTCAACTCCACTGTGACGCTATAGCTATTCTGTCGTACCCGGGCACTTTCTTCGGCGCTACCCTTGATGGCTTTGGTATCCCAGGTAAGGGAAATCTGATATTGAACGCAGTCCAGTTTGCCTGTGTCTTCATCCGTACTGCGAGAGTCGTGATAGTTAGTGCATTCTGAAGTGAGGACCGGGTTTACGACGAAGTCTGATGGACTGCTGTAGGTGTGCTTGTCTGTGCTGACGCCACACAGGGTAATCCAACGATCAAAGGCTGCCATTTCATCCGGTAGGCATATGTCTGCCGTTACCAAGGCGCCGGGATCTCCTGGTACGTAGTAGTCGGCACATTGTTCCACTGGTTTATCATTCACGCAATCAAAGGCTGTATCCTCAATGACGTATTCTCGCAGTCGACCGCCAGGGGCATTTGATCGAATGCGGCCAGCATAATCATGTACCATCCACATGGCTTGAGATTGCTGGGCGCTATCTTGTGAACCTTGTATGGCTCTTAGTAATAACATGCCTAAACCTGAGATGCCGATGGCTAAAATAACAGCTGTGACTAGTACCTCTACCAGGGCAAACCCGCTTTGTTTTTTAATTATGGGCATTCGTTTACCTGCTTCCTCAATAAACCTGAATTTAACAGCTTGAAAGTGTAGGAACCGGCTTCGCAATTGTTAGGGTAAGAAAGATTGAAATTCCCCAATGTTTGGGCTTGCCCGTTCGATAGTATCTGGAGGCGAGTGCTATCATCGAAAACTGTACTGGTAAATGTAGGGCTTCCCTGGAGGGCTTCAAAGCGACGGATGAGCTCAATTTTATCATCAGGGTTAGTGAATTCTATATACCAGCCTTGAGACCAATCGGTGGTGCCACTAGTAGATCTAATTTCTATTGTGGTATTTCGATTAATGGCTTCTGTACGTGCTAGTTTAATGCTGTTTTCAAATTGTCTGGCTATACCTGGGATATTTTTCTGTTCAAACATACCTTTAAAATTAGGCGCCGCATAACTGACGATAATCGCCAAGATTGCCATAGTTGTCATAAGTTCAATGAGAGTAAAGCCAATTTGTTTTTTCATAAGTTCTATTTAAGCCTGACAGCACTAATAGCTCTAATGAAAACGGACTAACGGTGGGGTTTCAAGGGCTAATAGGTGAATATTTATCGCGACTGTGCGGTGGCGCACAGTCAGAGCAGGCCTGTCTTTAATCACAATTTAGAGGGGCGACATTGGCGTACGGGATTCCATTGCTGTTTAGGTAACTATTAGTACGAATACGCCCTTGAAAATTAATCACCAGCTGTTTCGCAACTTTTTCATTTTTTGAATTAGGGCAGTATAAAAAAGTGGTAGCAGAGCCATAGGCATGCCCTAGAGGGCTGAATTTTATATAGTTTTGTTTCACCCTTTTCTTCTGCCAATAGCCATAATTGGATTGATTGCTAACTTGAATATGAAGTTGTTCGTTGTCATCTAGGGTTAAGTTGCTGTTTATGTCGTTAAAAATAGATAGGGGCAGGGACCAATCGCCTACACAGCGTTTGTTTTCTAAAGGGCAAACTAATGCATATTGACCCTTTTGTAATGCCAGGTTACGCGTTTTCTGGAGGGTTTGACGTAGAGTCGATATACTGATTCTGGCTTTATGGCCATCCATGATATTTTTAAAGCCCGGTACTCCAACAGATAGCATAATAGCTGTGATTGCAGTGGCTACAATGAGTTCTATAAGTGTAAATCCTCGCACTGGTATACCTCCTTGTATATGCAGTGCTAAAGATTGTAATCGCGGACTTTCTAAAACCCAATAGGGAAATTGGGTTAGATATTGCTCTATTTCTAATTCAAAATAGAGCTGTTTAATAAGCTGTTAGGCTTGGTTGTAGCGTGCAAATATTAAGCTGGCATTGGTGCCACCAAAGCCAAAGCTGTTGCTCATGACACGTTGCACGTCTTTTTCAATATTTTCCCTTACGATTGGGAAACCTTCTGCTTTTGGATCTAGGTTTTCAATGTTGGCAGAGCCAGTAATGAAGTTGTCACGCATCATTAGCAAACTGAATATTGCTTCATGAACACCGGCACCACCCAAGCTGTGGCCTGAAAGTGGTTTGGTTGAACCAATTAACGGCATTTCATTGCCAAACACATTTTTAATGGCACCTAGTTCAACAACGTCACCGGCTGGGGTACTGGTACCGTGAGTGTTGATGTAGTCAATTGGACCGTCAATAGTTTTCATGGCCAATTTCATGCAGCGCTCGGCACCTTCGCCAGAGGGAGCAACCATGTCTGCACCGTCTGATGTGGCAGCATAGCCTTCTAATTCACCGTAAATAGTAGCGCCGCGCTCTAGTGCATGCTCAAGTTCTTCCAATACGAGGCAGCCCGCTCCAGAAGAGATAACAAAGCCGTCGCGATTTTCATCATAGGTACGAGAGGCATTCTCAGGGCGGTCGTTATACTTAGAAGATAAGGCACCCATGGCATCAAACATCATGGCAAATGACCAATGGCTTTCATCGCCACCGCCAGCAAACATAACTTTTTGCTTGCCCATTTGAATTTGCTCGCAAGCAACACCAATGCTGTGTGCGCTGGTAGAGCAGGCAGAGGTTACGCCGTAGTTGATGCCTTTAATTTTATAGGCAGTGGCTAACGACGCCACAATTGAGCTACCCATAGTGCGAGGTACGCGGTATGGGCCAACTTTGCGAATACCTTTTTCACGTAAAAGATCGATACTTTCTACTATGTTTTCAGAAGAGGCACCGCCAGCACCCATGATTAGGCCAGTATCAATATTTGATACTTGATCTTCAGATAAGCCGGAATCGACAATGGCTTCTTTCATGGCAATGTAGCTGTAAGCAGCACCTTCACCCATGAAACGCAGTAATTTACGGTCAATTTGCTCTTTTACATCAATGTTAATGATGCCAGAAACATGAGAGCGAAAGCCCAATTCTTTAAAGGTTTCGTTGAATCCAATACCCGCTTTTTGCTGCTTTAAAGACTCGGCTACATCTTCTTTATTACAACCTAGGCTGGATACTATGCCCATGCCAGTTACTACAACGCGCTTCATTTTTCATCTCCAATAAACAGGCCAACACGTAGGTCTTTGCCTGTGTATATCTCTTTGTCATCAACGTACATAACACCATCGGCAATGGCCATGGCGGTACCGCGTTCAATCACACGGCGAATATGGATGTGGTAACGAACTTTTTTACTGGTAGGAAGTACTTCACCTACAAATTTGATAGCGCCAGCACCTAGTGCGCGACCGCGTCCTTGGCGACCGCCCCAGCCAAGCCAGAAACCAACCATTTGCCAAAGGGCATCTAGACCAAGGCATCCAGGCATTACAGGGTCACTTTGAAAGTGACAATCAAAAAACCAAAGATCCGGGTTGATGTCTAGTTCGGCGATAATTTCACCCTTGCCGTAATTACCACCTTCATTAGAAATATGAGTAATTCGATCCAGCATCAGCATTTCATTACGAGGTAAGCGGATGACTGAATTGTGTTCAAAAAGCTCACCGTGAGCGGCTTTGACCAATTCTTCTTTGTTGTAACTGTTTTGAAGGCTCACGATCTTTCCTTACGTAAAAATTTCATTATTGTTACCTTAATCTTTTAACACTTTATATTTTTGACCGACCACACCAATAATTTGACTTAAAATGCACAAATTGTCTCAATATATCAATTAATTTAACGAATAAGGATGGAATTAGTTAGTAAGGAGGCGCAGGGGGATTTGTCGGCTAGCTGGCCAATTATAGGCTTTAATTGACTAGGGTTTTGTGGTGGCTAGGTGTTATCTCACGGGTGTTGGGCCTCTAAGAATAAATGAGTTAGAGGCTCGACACTATGTTAATCAATAGACAGTTTTTTCAATCGGTACCTCATGGAGCGAAAACTCATACCCAGTTGCTCCGCGGCAGCCGTTTTATTCCAGCGGCAATCTTCCAGGGCTTGGGTGAGTAGCTCTCGCTCAATATCTTCTAGGTACTCCTCCAGTTTTTCACCGGGTGCCAGCATGTGGGCTCTTTCCGAAGCGCTTTTAACCGGCTGCAGCTTTTTGAGGTTAAGATCGGCTATCTCTATTGGATCATGATCAATCAGTGTTACGGCCCGTTGCAATATGTTTTCTAGCTCGCGCACATTTCCTGGGAAGTGATATTGTTGTAAGTGCACTTGAGCATTACGACTTAATGTTGATTTAGGTAAATCAAGAGATTTTGCCAGTTGTTGAAGAATATGATCACACAATAATGGAACGTCACCGGTGCGCTCTCTTAGTGGGGGCACCTGTAAATTAATGACATCTAAGCGGTAAAATAAATCTTCTCGGAAATTTTTATCTTCCACTTCCATTTGCAAGTCTTTGTGGCTGGCGGAAAGAATACGTACATCCACAGGCACTTCCGTTTCACTGCCCACTGGGCGTACTAGGCTCTCTTGAATAGCTCTTAATAATTTAACCTGCATTGCTAAGGGCAAATCAGCTACTTCATCTAAAAAGAGTGTGCCACCGTTGGCTGCCTGAAAAAAACCTTCCTTGTTGCCACTGGCACCGGTGAAGGCCCCTTTTTTATGGCCAAAGAATTCACTTTCCATTAAATCTGACGGTATCGCGCCACAGTTAACGGCAATAAATGCTTGATCTCGCCTATGTCCTAGTTGGTGAATGGCGCGAGCCACTAATTCTTTACCCGTACCAGACTCACCATGAATAAAAACCGGGGCATGACTGCGAGCCACTTTAAAAATTTGATGGTTCAACTGTTCAATTGATTCAGAGTTACCAATAATTCCGGGAATGCTTTTTACTTCATTTGAATTGGCTTCTTGCTTGCTTAGGCTCATTGCATTTTTAATGATGTTTCGAAGTTTATCCAGTTCAACCGGTTTGGATAAAAAATCAAAGGCACCTGTTTTCATAGCTTCAATAGCCATATCTATACTGCCATAAGCGGTAATCATGACCACAGGCATCTCTTTGTAGCTGGTTTGAATGTGGGATATGAGCTCAAGGCCAGAACCATCAGGAAGGCGCATGTCAGTAAGGCATAATTGGAATTGATGCTCCTCTAACAGGGCTTTCGCTTCTTGCAAGTTGGTAGCGCAAATAGGTTTAAACTTCATGCGTTGAATTGTCATCGATAGCAATTCTAAAATATCAGGTTCATCGTCTACGACTAAAATTTTATTCACAATGTTTCCTTTTATTGTTTGATATTTGCGTAATCACGGGCAAATAGAATTTCAAAGCAGGCGCCTTTATCTTTTTTGCTTTGATAGCGAATTTCGGCGTGATTGGCTTCACATAGTTCTTTAACGAGGTATAACCCTAATCCGGTTCCCTGGGCTGAGGTGGTATGGAAGGGCTCATATAAGAAGTTTATTTCCTGTTTGGGGATGCCGTGGCCATTATCTTCAATGGCCAAGAAGGGCCTTTGATTTACTTTTCCTAGGCAAATGGCGATGGGATTATCTTTATCTACTTTACCATGGCGAACTGCATTGCTGCACAAGTTCCACAATACTTGATGTAACTGGCTTGGGTCGAAGCGGATGTTTAAGTCAATACCTTTAAATTCAATTGGCACATCATGCTGAAGCTTGAAATCATCAATGAATTTTTCAACCCATTGCTTTAATTGAATCCATTGCGCTTCAGATGTATTTCGGCGACTAATTTGTAATACATTTTTTATTATCTTATCCATACGGTTTCCATGGTTGATAATAATGTCACACAATCTTTTATCTTCATCGTTGAGTTCTTCGCTTTCTTGTAGCAGTTGAGACGCATGGCTTATCGCATTTAAAGGATTGCGAATCTCATGGGCAATACTGGCTGCCATTCTTGCTAATGATGCCAATTTAAATTGTTGGCCACGCCTAGCAACGGTGCTTTTATCTTCGACAAATACCAGGGTCGATATGTTGTCTATCTCGGCAAATGAAACAATGATGGATTGAATGGTGCCATCGTCAAGGACTAGCTCAATAGCCTCGTCATTTTGTAGGTGATTTTCATGCCAATATTGTAAGCGTTCAAATAGTTGGGCGGGGATTAGCCCTAAATCTTGCTTGGATTCATTTGTATTGGGAGAGCCAATGCGTTCGATGGCCGCACGATTAATTCTCAATATTTTCCCGGTATTATTTACTACGCAAACACCAGTAAGCATACGCTCAATAATCAGATCGCTAATACGGGCCACGCTGTGTAGCTGATTCTGGGTTTTTACCACATGGCTTTGTGCTTCGGTTAAGCGAGTCTTTAGTGCTTGAATAATAAAAGATTCGATGAAGAATAAAATACTAATGAAGCTGCCGGATAACAGTTGGTCTGCTATTTGGTTGCGTGGGTTTATATAGGATGCACTGAGTACCATTAATGTGGCCATGGCCGCTATAAAATAGCCCAGACGTTTATTAAGGATGAGGTTTCCCAGGCCAATGCTAATGAGCATGAATATACTGATGTCTTGCTGTTTTGGGGCTAAAAATAGCAGTAGCAAGCCAAGCAGTAATATTTCAGCGAGCAAGCTGGGTAAGAGCATGTCACTTTTATCGTAAACTTGGGCATGGCTTCGAATGACATTGCTAATGGCCAAAGCTAAATAGCCGGATAAAACGATAGGCAGTAACTTTGGAGAAGTAGATTGCCACCAATGTAACTGGTCCTCCAAGAAATAAAACCCAAGAAATAAAACTGCTAGTATTAGCGTGAAGTAGCTGTACAAATGTAGAAGTGGATGTCGCTCCGATGCTGAATTCATATTATCAAGCGCTCGCACTTTTATATAAATAATTCTCCAAACTTCTTTTTATCATTCTTCATTCCGTTATCTGTACTGGTGGCACCAAAGCCCAAGGGGCTATCTTATACCTAAATATACAATCTAAAGCCAAGAGTCTTATTAAATTATATTTATTTGCCAGCGGTGAAAAATACGGCTTATGTTAGGTTGTAGTTGTAGTTAGTATGGAAGCGCGGTTGGGGCTAACCGATGTATTAGGTGTGAAAATGATTGCCCCAATCGCTCAATTCTCGCAAAATACCGCTCATTAGTAGTTATAAATCTAGGTTGCAGCGGTGTCGGAACAAAATCTTAAAGTCTGTTTAGCACAATTAAACCTCCTGGTAGGGGATATATCTGGCAATACCAAGCAGGTGTTGGAGGCCAGTGAAAAAGCCCTAAACCAAGGGAGTGAAGTTATTTTGTTTCCTGAGCTTACGCTCACAGGTTACCCACCAGAAGATTTATTACTGCGTCCAAGCCTTGATTTGCGCGTAACCGAAGCCATTGACGCCATAATTAAGGCAGCCTTGCCTATTTATATTGTACTGGGCTATCCCAAGACAATTAGTGGCAAGCTTTACAATATGGCAGGTGTTTTCTATGAAGGTCAGTGCCTTAAAGAATACGCCAAGAAAAATTTACCAAACTACCAAGTATTTGATGAAAAACGCTATTTTTCGGCCGGCCCAATAAACAATGCTGATGATGCCTTGGTTAATATTAAAGGTATCCCAACTGCCTTAAGCGTGTGTGAAGATATTTGGCATCCTGGCACTCTGGCTGCTGCCAAAATTTCTGGCGCTAAATGGATGCTTAACCTGAACGCCTCTCCTTTCCATATAGATAAGCCTCTACATCGCCAGGAATTATTGAAAGAACGCGCTTTGGAGGGAAATATGCCCATCGTTTATGTCAATCAGGTGGGTGGACAAGATGAGCTGGTGTTTGATGGTGGCTCCATGGTGGTAGATGCACAAGGGCAGCTTAAATCCAGCATTGCCACCTATGAGACTCAATTGAGCCTGGTTGATTTTAAATTTTCAGATAACCAATGTATTGAAATTAGCGGCAGCCTTGCCCCGCAGCGACCTTATCTTGAAAGTATCTATCAAGCCTTGGTGCTGGGAGTGCGAGATTACGTCAATAAAAATGGCTTTAAGGGTGTTTTGCTGGGTTTATCCGGCGGAATAGATTCAGGCCTAACCGTTGCTATAGCCGTAGATGCTCTAGGTAAAGACCGAGTTGAGGCAGTGATGATGCCGTTTAAATATACCTCGCAGATGAGTCTGCATGATGCTGAAGATCAAGCTAATCGACTCGGTGTGCCTTATAAAGTTCTGCCTATTGAGCCCATGTACGATGCCTTCATGCATACTTTAAGTGATGAATTTGCGGGCACCAAGGTGGATACCACGGAAGAGAATTTACAAAGTCGTTGTCGTGGTGTGATGCTCATGGCCATGAGTAACAAGAAGGGTTACATGGTGCTGACAACCGGGAATAAAAGTGAGATGGCGGTGGGTTATGCCACTCTCTATGGGGATATGGCTGGCGGTTATGGCGTGCTTAAGGATGTCTTTAAGACTCTGGTATTTGAATTGTCTCGATATCGAAATACCCTGGGAGAGGTTATTCCTCCTCGTGTTATTAGTCGTCCGCCCTCTGCTGAGCTGGCCCCAGATCAGGTGGATGAAGATTCTTTGCCTTCCTACGATATTCTCGACGAGATTCTGCGTTTATACATAGAAGAAGACTGCAGTGCTCAGATCATAATAGAGAAAGGATTTGAAGAAGAAGTGGTGAAGCGTGTTTTATGGCTGGTGGATGTAAATGAATATAAACGCCGCCAAGCCCCTGTTGGAGTACGCTTAACCCAGCGCGGCTTTGGTCGTGATCGCCGCTACCCGATTACTCATGGGTGGCGTTCAGGAATTTAACGTCGCCAATCAGCATGCATTAAAAAGCCCGATTAATTCGGGCTTTTTTGTGTTGGCTGTACAGTGTTTAATTGATTGTTATTTAATCAATTAAACCAAAAGTCACCACATTCCAAATGCTTTTATGATCTCTTTGAGCCCAGCCGCTGTGAACAAATTTGCCATCTTTTAATTGCGGGTGATCAGGGAAGTTTTCTTTTAATACAATTAAGCTCTTGTCGGCTAGGTCTTGCTGCTCCAGTAATTCGTAACCTTCGACCATCAAAGCTAAGCCGTCAGCCACATGGGTTGTGCCCTGGTAGTTCTCAACTATATTTTTGCCGCGATTGGCGGCCGCTAAGTATGCATGGCGCTTAAGATAGTAGTGAGCCACATGCACTTCGTGTAGCGCCAGGCGATCTCGCAAATAAATCATACGCTGACGGGCATCTGGGGAATAATCACTCTTGGGGAATTTGCGAATTAACTCGCCCAATTCCTGAAAAGAATCTTGAGCGGGTTGTGCATCTCGTTGTGCCTGTTCATCTGCAAAATAGCGCTCTACCAAACTAAGACCTAGTTCGTAGGTAGTGAGGGCTTTTAAATAATATGCATAGTCAACATTTTCATGTTCAGGATGAAGGCGGATGAAGCGTTCTGCGCTGGCTCGGGAACCTTCTAGCTCCTGAGCCTGATATTGTGCAAATATTAGTTCTAGCTGTGCTTGCTCGCTGTAATTACCAAATGGATAACGACTTTCCAGCTTCTGCAGGGTTTCCATGGCCATGAAATAGTTCTCATCTTCCAGGGCTTGAATGGCCTTTTCATATATTTCTTTTTCGGTTAATTCGGCATTTGGACGTTTGCCATCGCTGGAGCAGGCCGCCAATATGAGGCTAGTCAGTAATATGATAATAATTCGCATAGTTCTATCTGATATAATCTTTATTATTAATGCATTAATTGTCGTTTAAGACTGCAATTTAACCATAGGGCTCGGCTGGCACCAAGATGTCTGAACAAATTCAACAAACTATTAAAATCCCAAACGAGCTTGGTAACAAGCGATTCGACCAAATTGCGGCCATATTGTTCCCCGATTTCAGCCGCTCCAGGCTTAAAACCTGGATTTTAGACGGCCAATTACGGGTGGATGGTCAGGAGCGAGCACCCAGAGAAAAGCTTATTGGTGGTGAGCTTATGAGTTTGGATGTCACTCTGCAACCAGAGGGTGAGTGGTTACCCGAAGAAATGGACATTCCTATCGTATATGAAGATGAACATATCATTGTTGTTAATAAGCCTATGGGGCTAGTGGTGCACCCGGCAGCGGGTAATTACACCGGTACCCTATTGAATGGGTTGTTACACCATTGCCCTGATTTACAAAATATCCCACGAGCCGGAATTGTGCATCGCTTGGATAAAGACACCACAGGCTTAATGGTAGTGGCTAAAACCCTGCAAGCGCAAAATCATATTGTTGAGCAGTTACAAAGCCGTGAAATGGGCCGTGAATACGAGGCCGTGACTCAGGGTACTCTCACCGGTGGTGGCACCATTGATGAAGCTATTGCGCGCCACGATAAAGACCGCACCAAAATGGCGGTGCATCCCACCGGTAAAGATGCCATCACTCATTACCGTATATTGGAAAAATTCCCAAGCCATACCCACATTCGTGTGAAACTGGAAACCGGCCGAACTCACCAAATCCGAGTGCACATGGCGCATATTCAGCACCCGTTAGTGGGCGATGGCACATATGGTGGCCGAGTACGCTTGCCTAAAGGGGTTACTCATGAGTTGCGCGATGTACTTAGAAAATTCCCTCGCCAAGCTCTGCATGCTAAACATATCGAACTGTATCATCCTGCCACTAATGAAATAGTCGAATGGGAAGTGCCTTTACCTGACGATTTCGAGGCCTTGTTAGAAGAACTGCGTTATGACGCTAAAAATGCAGAAGATACTGATTATTAAGACCTGTGAAGTTTTATGCTGAAAGCTCCTTTGCTAATTGAGCCAGACTGGCCGGCGCCTGCTAACGTAAAGGCGCTGCAAACCACCCGTTTGGGAGGGGTGAGCTTGGGTTCTTACGAGTCGTTGAACCTGGGTGGGCATGTTGCTGATGATGAGCTGCACGTAGAGCAGAACCGCAGGCGTTTGGCTGAGCACTTGCCTAACCCACCTTTATGGTTGCAGCAAGTTCACGGTACTGCTGTCGTGAATGAGTTTCAGGCACTAAATCAACCTGAGGCCGATGGCGCCTATACAAAAGAAGTGAATCAGGTCTGCGCTGTCATGACCGCCGATTGCTTGCCTGTCTTATTTTGCAATGAGTCCGGTACTCAGGTGGCGGCCGTTCATGCCGGTTGGCGTGGGTTGGCAGCAGGTATATTAGAGAAAACCCTCAACACTTTTGACTGTGTAAATGAAACCATTTTAGTCTGGCTGGGGCCTGCCATTGGCCCAAGCGCTTTTGAAGTTGGGCTGCCTGTTTATGAAGCTTTTTGCCAGGGGCAAGCGGAGGCACTTGATTGCTTTAAAAAACTGAAAAGTGGAGGTGTAGGGGAAGAAGATAAGTGGCATGCCGACCTTTACTCGTTGGCAAGGTTGCGACTTAAAAAGGCTGGTATTCAACAAATATACGGCGGTGAGGAGTGTACTTTTACCAATGAGGCGCACTTTTTTAGTTATCGCCGAGATGGGGAAACCGGGCGCATGGCCACTTGTATCTGGCTGCAAGAATAATATCTATCAATGCGGGCGTGGCCCGCATTCTACTTTATTTACAATATTCCTTAACCTGATCTTTTGCTTTGCTAATTAGCTGTTGGCGTTCTTTTTCACTATACCAATGGCGCTCTCCATCCTTGAGTGTTTTGTAGATACGGCCATTGTTTTGAATGTCTCGAAGCTGCTGGCTGGCCTTTTCACAATTCTCAGCCATTCGTTCAGCTTTTTCCTTTTCCTCTTTTTTCTCAGCAGTCTCTGTATTGCGATCTACACTGCTCTCTAATAACTTCTGGCGAGAGCTCTCCAGAGCCTTTTTTGACTGGCTGGCACTGCTACTTTTTGGCGTTTTAACATTAATGCTTTCAGTTTGGTTTTGGTCGCTGGGAGGGAACTGGGAAAAGGTAATATTTCCGTTTTCATCCACCGATTTATAGGCTTGGCCAGCGTGGGATGAAAGGGTGAATGCCATTAAAATTAGCAGGGGAATTAGTTTCATAATTTCGATTCAATTGTCATGTAAGAATGCATTTCTGGGCTAACTGTAACTAAAATGGTGCAAAAGCAAAGTATAATTCGTTGATACTGTTAAATGTCAAGCAAAACAAGGGCTATCCCTTGACTTAAGCGGTATGGATGTCAAAATTACCAGCCCAAAATTTAAGCTCCTATTCGGCCAACCCGAAGAGCCTGTTTTGTGACCTGAAGAGGCGATGACCTCGCTTCAACTAATTTCATTTGGTTGCCTATGATGCAGCTGAATTTGATGAATCACTACCCGTTTTTCATCACCCCTGACAAATGGCAACAGCCAATATGGCGCGGTAGTCTTGACGAATATTTTTTAACGTCAGCCATTCTATTGCAGAGATTTTCCAGCTCACATTGGGTGAGCATGTGGATGAGAGGAAACAACGGTGGAATTACTTTCCGGCGGAGAAATGCTAGTTCGCTCGCTTCATGAAGAAGGAGTTGAATACGTATACGGTTACCCAGGTGGTAGTCTTTTACACGTCTATGATGCATTTTATCAGCAAAGTGCAGTCAAACACGTCTTGGTTCGTCACGAACAAGCCGCTACTCACATGGCCGACGGTTATGCCCGTGCATCAGGTAAGCCTGGGGTCGTATTGGTGACATCCGGCCCTGGTGCTACTAACACCATCACCGGTATTGCCACAGCGTTTAGTGACTCTATTCCTATGATCGTAATCACGGGTCAGGTGCCAAGCCATTTGATTGGTGGTGATGCCTTCCAAGAAACCGACATGATGGGTTTGTCCCGTCCTGTGGTGAAGCACAGTTTTAGCATTAAGCACCCTAGTGAAATTCCTGAAGTAGTAAAAAAGGCATTTTATATTGCTACATCTGGTCGTCCTGGCCCTGTGGTAATTGATATTCCTAAAGACATGACTATCCCAAATGATCGTCATGAATACGCTTACCCTAAGAAAGTTAAGATTCGTTCTTATTCTCCGCCACAAAAAGGTCACACGGGTCAAATCCGTAAGGCCGTTGAAGTATTGTTGGCCGCTAAACGCCCCATGATCTATTCCGGTGGTGGTGTAATCCTGGGTAAGTCTCATGAGCGTCTGCGCAGTTTAGTTCGTGGTCTTAACTACCCAATTACTCAAACCCTTATGGGGTTGGGCGCTTATCCGGGTACCGATCGCCAAAACCTGGGGATGCTGGGCATGCACGGTGCTTACGAAGCGAACATGGCCATGCATCATGCTGATGTTATTTTGGCTATCGGTGCTCGCTTCGATGACCGCGTAACAAACGGCACAGATAAATTCTGTCCAGATGCCAAAATAATCCATATTGATATTGATCCATCTTCGATTTCTAAAACCGTTGATATTGATATTCCAATAGTGGGTCCGGTAGACAGTGTTCTGGATGAAATTCTAGACATTATTAAAGAAATGAAAGAAACACCCGATGCTGATGCTATCGCTTCGTGGTGGGAACAAATTGAAGAATGGCGTAAGCGCCATGCTGGCCATTACGACAAAAACGATAACGGTTTATTAAAGCCACAAGAAGCTATCGAAGGTTTGTGGGAAGCCACTAAGGGTAATGCTTATATTTGTTCTGACGTAGGTCAACACCAGATGTTTGCTGCTCAGTATTATAAATTTGATGAACCAAACCGTTGGATCAACTCAGGTGGTCTTGGCACCATGGGCTTCGGTTTCCCTGCTGCCATGGGCGTTAAGATGAACTACCCGGATGAAATGGTAGTTTGCGTAACGGGTGAAGGTTCAATTCAGATGAACATTCAAGAAATGTCTACCTGCTTGCAGTACGGCATTCCGGTTAAAATCTTCTGCCTGAATAATGGTTACCTTGGCATGGTGCGTCAGTGGCAAGATATGAACTATGAAGGACGTCACTCCAGTTCTTATATGGAATCGCTTCCTGATTGGGCTAAATTGGCGGAAGCTTATGGTCATGTGGGCCTACAGGTAGACACTAAAGATCAGCTTCAGGGCGTGTTGGATGATTGCTTTGGCAAATATAAAGACCGTTTGGTATTTGTAAACGTTGCGGTCGATCCAGATGAGCACGTTTATCCAATGCAGGTTCCTACAGGTGCTATGCGCGATATGTGGTTAAGTAAAACGGAGCGCACCTAATGAGACACATAATTTCTATTCTTTTAGAAAATGAGCCTGGTGCCTTGGCCCGCGTAGTGGGACTTTTCGCACAGCGTTCATACAATATTGAAACCTTAACGGTAGCGCCTACCGAAGATTCAACCTTGTCTCGTATGACGATCACTACTTCAGGTACGGATCGTGAGATTGAGCAAATCACCAAGCAATTAAATAAATTAATTGAAGTGGTTAAGCTCGTGGATCTAACAGAAGGCACACATCTTGAACGTGAACTTATGTTAATTAAGGTGAAGGCATCGGGTGCTCAACGTGCTGAAATTAAACGTACAGCCGATATCTTTCGTGGCCAAATTGTGGATGTAACCGCCAGTGTTTACACAATTCAATTAACCGGTACCACAGATAAGCTGGAAGCGTTTATTGAGGCCATTGGCCCTAATTGCATTTTAGAGACCGTGCGTACAGGCGTTTCGGGTATTGCCCGTGGCGAGAAAACCTTAAGCCTTTAAGAGCTTTATTGGTTGATTTAAAAAGCCGAAGCACATGCTTCGGCTTTTTTGTTTTTACGATTCAAAAAAATAAAAAATTAGCTTTGCCGTAATGGTTACACCATCGCAGTAAATCGGCATACTGCTTAAAAGTCACCACTATAAAAAATCTATAAAGGATATTCCTGTGCTAAATATTCCCTTTCCTGTGTTATTGATTACGCTCGCGCAAACACTGGGAATGGTTACTGCACCTATGGTTATTTTTGTGGGTGGTTTTCTAGGTTTAAGTTTGGCACCCACTCCAGGCATGGCAACTTTACCTATCGCTTCTTTAGTTATTGGTAGTGCCTGTGCCAGTATGCCAGCCGCTTTTATTATGCAAAAAATAGGGCGTCGTAATGGCTTTGTATATGCCACGTTACTGGCCTTGTTGGGTTCCATTTTAGCTTTTTACAGTGTGCGTAATGCAAATTTCTGGGGGCTGTGTTTTAGCATTATGTTACTGGGAATGCATTTGGCGTTTGTTCAGCAGTTTAG